>FWPU01000223.1_pt1 | contig 180494 bp, 154 predicted proteins | sample 2228361 | NCBI WGS metagenome assembly FWPU01 (sample SAMEA103939777, study PRJEB20133) | metagenome | reverse complement strand
AGCGCTCGCCTGGGCCGCCCGGCGCGCGCGGCTCGAGCGCGCCCTCCGCGCCCGGCCGGCGGCGCGGCCATCGAGCCGTGCCGCGGGCGTGCGCCTGAGCGAGGTGCTGACGGGTGACGGTCGCGCCCTGATCGCCCGCGCCGTGCGCGAGGGCTGGGAGGGAGTCGTCGTCAAGGACGTGCGGTCGCCGTACGAGGCCGGCCGGCGCAGTCCGGCCTGGCGCAAGGTGAAGCTCGAGCGACGAGGCGCGTTCGTCGTGGGCGGTTTCACCGAAGGGCGCGGCGTCCGCCGCCGGCTCGGCGCCCTGCTCGTCGGCGTCTGGGCACATGTGTCCGGTGGCGTTCGACGCCTGCGCTTCGCTGGCGGCGTCGGGAGCGGGTTCGACCGGGCCACGCTCGAGCGGCTGGCCGCCAGGCTGCGCGCGCTCGAGGTCCGTTCGTCTCCGTTTGCCGGGCCCGTCGAGGCCGCTGGACGCCTGCACTGGGTCCGCCCCTCGCTCGTCGTCGACGTGCGCTTCGCCGAGTGGACGCCCGATGGCCGGCTGCGCCATCCTGTGTATCTCGGGTCGCGCGAAGACAAGCCGCCAGACGACGTCGTCGTCGAAGCGCCGCGGGTGCGCCTCGCTCCATCGCCGGCCGCGGGTGCCTTCGCGACCCTCGTGGACCGCCTGCGGGCTCTGGAGGACGCGCACAAGAACGGGTGGGTCGACCTTCCCGAGGGCGGCCGCCTGTACGTGACGAATCTGTGGAAGGTGTTCTGGCCCGCGATCGGCGCGACGAAGGGCGATCTGCTGCGCTACTACGTCGACCTTTCCCCGTTCATCCTCCCGGTCCTGCGGGACCGGCCGCTCGTGCTGAAGCGCTTTCCCGACGGCGTGGAGCGTCAGGCGTTCCATCAGCAGCGGGTTCTGCAGCCGCCGCCCGCCGGAGTGCGTGTCGAGCGGCTGCCGGAAGGGACCGACCCCATCGTCGAGCAAGAGGGCGGGGCGGATCCCCAGCGGTTCGTCGGCGGATCGCTGGCGACACTGCTCTACACGGTGCAGCTCGGCGCCGTGTCCCAGGACCCGTGGTTCTCGACCGTCCGGGCACCGCTCGAGCCCGACCAGGCCGCGCTCGACCTCGACCCCGGACCGGAGGCGACCTGGTCGGTTGTGCTGGATGTCGCCCGGTGGATCCGCGATGAGGCCGAACGCCTCGGCATTCCGGTCGTGCCGAAAACGTCGGGGTCGCGCGGCCTGCACATCTACATCCCGCTGCCGGCGGGCACGTCGTACCAATCGGCGATGCGGCTCTGCCAGCTCGTGGCCACGCTCGTGGCGGCGAAGCATCCCCGACAGGCGACCGTCGAGCGAGCGGTGGCCCGCCGACCGCCCCGCGCGGTCTATGTGGACTGTCTCCAGAACAGCCTGGGCAAGACGCTGGCGGCGGCCTACAGTGCGCGCGCGAGCCCCCATGCGGGCGTGTCGACCCCGCTCGCCTGGCGCGAGCTGCACGAAGGCGTCGACGCGCGTGCCTTCACGCTCCGCACGGTGAGCGCGCGCGTCCGCGAGCTCGGCGACCTCTGGGCCGAGCTCCGGGCGAGGTCACCCGTGGACCTGCGCGAGGTGCTCGCTCGCGCGGGGGGCGGCGCGTGAGGCAGCGGCTCACCAGCCCGCGCCCGAGGCCAGATGCGGGTGTATGATGCCGTGACGTGGGCACGAAGGAGAAGCGACCGCCAGAGGTGTCCGCGCGGCTGTTCGGCGTCGGCAAGATCCGCCGCCATCTGTTCGTCTGCGTCGGTCCCGACTGCATCCACCCCGAGGAAGGCGACCGCACGTGGCAGTACATCAAGCGGCGCATGAAGGAACTCAACATCGCAGGCCCCGACGGCCCGTGCTACCGGACGAAGTGCCTGTGTCTCCGGATCTGCAACGAGGGGCCGATCTGCCTCGTGTATCCCGAGGGCACGTGGTACCGGCGCGTCACGCCCGACAACGCCGAGCGCATCATCCAGGAGCACCTCATCGGCGGCCGGCCGGTCGAGGATCTGTGCTTCGCGCGGAATCCCTTGGCGCTGTGAGGCCCGCCGGCCATCGATCTACGTCGCCGTCGTCCCCCGGGGGGTGAGGCTGTCGCGATGCCTTTTCGGCGGCGGCCGCGGGCAGGTATGATGGGGCCGTCGTCGCGCGCCCGTAGCTCAGTCTGGATAGAGCGCCGGGCTTCGAACCCGTAGGTCGGGGGTTCAAATCCCTCCGGGCGCGCCACTCTGCTCTTACGGCGGGGTCGCGTGCGCCTCGCCGGGCGGGTTCGCTCGTGGGGCGGGCCCGGCCCACGCCGCCGGCGCGCCGAGCGCTGCGCGGCGGTCGATCTGCAGCCGGCGCCAACGCCGTGTTCGCCCGACCGGCGGTGTGCGTGCCCGGTCGTTCCGTGGTAACGTGCTTGGGTGCGCGCCCGTAGCTCAGCTGGATAGAGCGTCGGCCTCCGGAGCCGAAGGCCACAGGTTCGAATCCTGTCGGGCGCGCCAACGTTTCTGGTCGCCCGGGCGGCTCGACACGACGGATCCAGATGAAGGCCGTTCGTGCGCGGCTCGCCCGGGCCGAGTCTGCCAGGTCCCTCGGTGGTGCTTTCGGCGCTTGGCGCGCGGCCGGCTCTGCGTACAATTGGGAGAGGGGGCGCGGGCCGTGCGGATTTCTGCGGATCATCCGCTGAGCCGACTGTTCCGGGACCTGGTGCGCCGCCATTTCTTCCACGAGGCGCACATCGCCGACCCCGAGATCGCGGCGTACGTCTCGGGCGTGCTGGTCGATTTCACAAACGCCGACAACCTGTACCGGATTCGGGACGCCCGGGGCCGCCGGCTCGAGGACGTGGCCGAGATGCTGGTCGAATCTCACCCCCTGCTAGCGGCGCAGTCGTTCGATCGCGAGCGCGCGGTGCGCAAGCACATCGGGGACTTCACGCTGTTTTTCACGGGGCTGTTCCCTGAGGCGGTGGCGGCGCTGCCGCGTCGCCGGCCGCTGTCGGTCGATGTCTTCATCGACTACGTCAAGGCGGGGAAGGAATCCTACGCCGTCGTGGCCGCCTTCGACGTGGGCGAGTATCGGCACGAGGCACCGCTCTTCCGGCGGCTCTCCGATCGGTTCGAGGAGTGTGTCTTCGGCCTCAACCTCGTCAAGGGCGACCTCGAGACGCTCGCGCGCGAGCCGTATCGGGAGGTGCGGCGCTCGCTCGGCCTCGAGTCGTGAGCCGGTCCCGAGTACGGAAAGGAGGCAGCCATGCCGCTGTACGAGTTCTATTGTCGTGACTGCCAGAAGACCTTCGAGGTACACGAGTCGATGACCGAGCACGGCAAGACGCCGGTCAAGTGCCCGGGCTGCGGGAGCGCGAACGTGGAGCGCCGCTGGACGAGCGTGTACGCTGTGACGTCGAAGAAGAGCTGAGCGCGCCCCGCGCCCGTGCGTGATAGAATCGTGGGTGCCCGTCTCGGACGCCAGCCGGCGCTGATGCGCGGGACGCGGCGCGGCGCCGGCTGGTCTTGGTCGTGGGCCGCTAGCTCAATTGGCAGAGCAGCAGACTCTTAATCTGCGGGTTCCAGGTTCGATTCCTGGGCGGCTCACCACTGCTTGCGCTCACGCGAGACCGCGGGCGGTCTTCGCCAGCGCTCCGCTCGCGAACGGCCGCCACTCGCCCGCCGGCGGTTAGGGAACGAGGCGCAATGACAGCGCGGTGGCGAGCGGTTCGAAATGACGCCGATCCACCGTCGCGATGCGCGACAACCCGAGGGTTTCGGCCAGCGTCACGACCGCGGCATCGACGAACCCGAGCTCCAGCTCCGCGAACCGCCGGTTCAGGTCGACCACGCGCCGATACGCCTCCCTCGGCAGGTCCGCGACCAGGTAGTACCCGTCAACGATCCCCGCGTAGAAGGTGAGGCGACCGCGCGAGCCGAGCCGCTGCCCGAGGAGATGATCGACTTCCGGGACGACCGGCGCCGGCAGAACGAGTCCTCCAGGCTCTCCTTCGATGAGCCGGCGCGCTCGGCCGTGCCAGCGGTCGCTGCGGTCGTAGTAGGCGTAGACGATCCCCGTATCGAGCAGGACGCTCATCGCGCCTGGCCTCGCCGCGCGGCCCGCGCCCGACGGGTCGGGCCGCGCGCGGTGCCGAACCCGGTCTCCGCCAGGACCTCCTCGGCGCGCTCGGCCGTGTCGGCTCGACCGCTAGCGAAGGCGCCCGCGCCGGGCGGGGCCTTGTGGGGCCGCCGGGCGAGGTAGGCCTGCACGGCGTGCCGAACGATCTCGGCCATCGGGCGCCGCTGCCGCGACACTTCGAGCTTCAACCGCATTTCCAGCTCGGGCTCGAGATAGATGGTCGTTCGCTTCATATGTTGATGTTAACATAACCGGCGGGGCCCCCTTCCACGCGCGTGCTGGCCCCCCTCGGACGGCCCGTGTAGAGTGTTCCGCATGAGATCCGCTCGACTGACGCTCGTCGCCGCGCTCAGCCTGCTCGGCAGCCACGGCCCCCTCGTCGCCCAGCGCTCGGTCGCGCTCGACGCGGCCACCATCCTGGACCTCAACGCCGCCTTCGACGCCGGCACGCTCACGTCGGAGCGGCTGGTCAACCTGTGCCTGGCCCGCATCGACGCGTACGACCGGCGCGGACCGCTGCTGCGCGCTGTCATCCTCGTCAACCCGAAGGCCCTCGAGACGGCGCGCGCCCTCGACGCAGAACGCCGCGCCCGGGGGCCGCGCTCGCGGCTCCACGGCATCCCGGTCATCCTCAAGGACAACATCGACACGGCCGACCTGCCGACGACCGGGGGTTCGGTGCTCCTCGAAGGCTCGCGGCCTCCGGACGATGCGTTCATCGTGAGGAAGCTGCGAGAAGCGGGCGCCGTCATCGTGGCCAAGGCGAACCTGTCGGAGTTCGCGTCGGGGGCGGCGCACAGCTCGCTCGGCGGCCAGATGCGCAACCCGCACGACCCGACGCGTTCGCCCTCCGGCTCGTCCGGCGGCACCGGCATCGCCATCGCCGCCGCCTACGCGGTCGTCGGACTGGGCACCGACACCGGCGGGTCGATCCGCGGCCCCTCGACGGCGAACGGCACCGTCGGCCTCAAGCCCACGCACGGCCTCGTCAGCCGCGACGGCATCATCCCGCTCGCCCTGAGCTTCGACACGGTCGGGCCGATGGCGCGTCACGTGGCCGACGTCGCGGCGACGCTCAACGTCCTGGTCGGCGTGGACCCGGCTGACCCGGCTACGAGCCGGAGCGCGGGGCGGGTCGAGACCGACTACACGAAGTTCCTGGATCGGGACGCGCTGCGCGGAGCGCGGATCGGCGTCGCGCGCGATTTCATGGGGCAGGACGGCGACGTCGACTGGGTGGTCGAGTCGGCGCTCGCCGCGATGCGGCGCGCCGGCGCGACGCTCGTCGACGTCCGCTTCCCCCGCTGGCTGCTCGACGTGAAGGGCGAGTTCTACAGCGCGATCCGGTATCCCGAGTTCAAGGCGCAGGTGGCCGACTACCTGGCGACGCTCGGGCCGCCCTATCCCAAGACGGCCGACGCCCTCATCGAGCGTGCCCGCGACGTGCTGGCGGTGCGACCCGACGGCGCGGGACCTAACCCGGGCCGGTGGAACCTGCTCAGGCGCGAGGCCGAGAGCGTCGCCCTCGACGATTACCGGTACACGGCCGTCCGCGACCACGCCCTGCCGCTCGTCCGGGCCACCGTCGAGGGCCTGTTCGCCAGCGAGCGCCTGGACGCGATCGTCTATCCCACGTCGCCGCGGCGGCCGCCGCTGCTGGCGGCGCCGCCGGAGACGCCGGGCGGCGGTGCGGTCTCGCCCGTCAACCTGGCCAACCTGACCGGGTTCCCCGACCTCATCGTTCCCGCCGGCTTCACGGGAGACGATCTGCCGGTGGGACTGTCGTTCATGGGTCGGGCGTTCAGCGAGGCGAAACTCCTGGCCCTCGGGTACGCGTTCGAACAGGCCACGCGGGCCCGGCGGCTGCCCGTCCACACGCCGCCGCTACCCGGCGAGTCGATCCGGGTGCCATAGCGCTCGCGGCAGCGTCGGCCTCGGCTGGAGAAGCCGCGGCGGCGGCCGACACTGCGCGTCGACGCGTCCGCCGGCCGGCGCAGGCGGCCCCCGGCCGTGCGTCAGGGTGATCGCGGGCTCGGGGCCCTGGCGGTCGGAGCCCGTCTGTCGAGACGCTTCTGGTCGCCGAGCACCGGTGCGACAATCGGAGGGTGCGAGACCCCCAGGACCGGAGGGGCGGCTCCGCCTGCCACCTCCGGATGTTGATCGGCCTCTCGCTCGCCACCGCGTCGCCCGTCGCCGCCAGCGCGCAGAGTGTGCTTCCCGCCCCTCCGTACGTGGCGGTGGTCGACCGACCCATGACGATCGCCGCGGGCACGACCGACTTGCTGTCGATCCAGCGGACGTTGTCGGCGATCGAAGACCGTGTGCTGCCCCCGACGCGCTTTCGCGAGACAACAGCTCCGAGGCGTGCGCTCGGTGTCGGGTACCGCCTCGCCAAGTTCCTCGCCGTCGACCTGCCGCAGGACCACTTCGTGATGGTGGTGGCGCACGAGGTCTTCGGTCACGGCGCCCGGCTGCGGGAGTTCGGCGCACCGGCGATCGGCTACGCATTCGACGCGCCGATCCCGTACGGCGGCGGAGGCGCCTCCACGCGGTTCCACCCGCCGGCCGGTCTCGCGCGCGCGGACGAGGTGAGCATCGCCACGGCGGGCATCGAGGCGCAGAACGTGCTCGCGGCCGCCATCGGGGGAGAGGCGCTCGCCCGCGGTGTACTGCACCATCGGGAGGCGTGGCTCTATGTCGAGTCGCGTCTCGCCGGGTTGCGCTACATCCGCAGCGTGTCGCCGCGCTCGCGCGAAGGCCACGACGTCGCGGCGTTCCTCCGAGCCATCAACGACGGCTGCGAACCACCGGCGTGCCGCCCGCTCGAGCCCGGCACGCTGAAGCGGCAGGCGCTCTTCATGCTCGCCGACCCGCTCCTCGCCTCCGCGGCGTACGGCGTCGCGGTCGCATACCTCGTGCAGGGACGCGCGCGGGTGCGCGCGCCCATGATTCCTTTGCCTCGCGGCGCGAGGTACCTGCCCGCGCTCGATGTCCAGATGACGCCCCACGGCACGGAGTGGTGGACGGTGCATTACGTGCTCGCCGCCGGTCGCCTCACCCGCATCGTCACGAGGGTCGGGGACACCCGGCGCGGCCGCACGTGGGCGGCGGGGGTGACGGCGAGCGAGGCGATGCGGCGCGGACGGGTGTCGGCGACGGTCGCGGCGGCGTTCTGGCGCCAGCCGCCGCTCGACCCATCGCCGTCGTCACCGCGGCTCCGCACCGGCGGGCTGGCGGCCGTCACAGTGCGCGCGCCGCTCGGTCGCGCCAGCCTGGGCGGCCGCCCGCTCGGCGTCCTGGTCCAAGTCGGATGGAAGTCCGATGGCTACGTGCCGGGGGAACCGCTGCGCGGCGGGCCGATCCTGCGCATCGGCGCGACCTGCGGGGCGCGGTGAGCTTTCCCATGGCCCGGCCCACTGGCCGACTGCCGATGGGCCGACCGGCCGACCTGGAGGTCGGCCGCTACGCTGGACGGTTCCACGAGACTGGCGCGAACGGCGTCTCCCGCCCCACCGCCGACCTGGTCGCCCGCGATCGACACCCGCTCGACACCGGGGCCCGCGCCGAGGCCGTGAGCGAGGGCGAACGCGGGGGGTGCGAGCGGGCCGCGAGGACTCGAGGGGACTGTTGATGCGGCTGGCTCAGTCGCCGTGAGGTGGATCGGGTGACCGCGGCGCGGGTCGCGGCGTCAGCCCCCAGGGCACCCTCCGGTCGAACCGCCACAGGCCGGCGCGGCGGGCGAGATCGAGCGCGGCCTCGTGCTCGACGTCGTCCAGCCGGCGCGCGATGTCGGCGTAGCGTTCGGGTCGTTCGAGCACCTTGCCCGCCGGATGATACTGGTCCATCACGTTCACGTAGGCGTCCGGCCCGAGCGCCGACGCGATCCACTCGAAGATCGCCCGGCTCTCGTCGAGCAGCCCGGGCATGACGAGATGGCGAATGAGCACGCCCCGCTTCGCGAGCCCGTGCTCGTCGAACACGAGCGGCCCCACCTGACGATGCATCTCCGCGATCGCCCGCCGTGCCACCTCGGGATAGTCCGGCGCGAGCAGCAGGCGCCTGGCCGTCTCGGGCCGCCACACCTTGAAGTCGGGCATGTAGATGTCGACGATGCCGTCGAGCAGCGCGAGGCTCGACAGGCCGTCGTAACCCGACGAGTTGTACACAATCGGAAGCGAGAAGCCGCGCTCGATCGCGATGGCCAGGGCCTCGACGACCTGCGGGACGACGTGCTCGGGCGTGACGAGGTTGAGGTTGTGGCAGCCGAGCGCCTGCAGCTCGAGCATGACGCGCGCGAGGCGCTCGGGCGGAACGGGATGCCCGGAAGGCCGCTGGCTGATGTCGAAGTTCTGGCAGAAGACGCAGTGGAGGTTGCACCAGCTGAAGAAGATCGTGCCCGAGCCGTTCCACCCCCGCAGGCAATCCTCCTCGCCGAGATGGGGAAACGCGGACGACACGCGCGCGTACCGCCCGGTACGGCACACACCGACCTCATCGGCCAGGCGGTCGACGTCGCACGCCCACGGGCACGCGCGGCACGCGGCGAGCTCCGCGCGGGCTCGCGCCACCCGCGCGGCCAGCGCTTCGCGCGAGAGCGTGGCGTAGGCGGGCCGGAACGCGCGGGACGCGACCACGAACGCCCCCGCTTCGGTCCGCGGCGCCCCTCCTCCCGACGAGGTGTTCATCGCCGCCTCGCTTCTGGGCTGGGAGAACCGCGCCGCCTCCAGGGGACGCCGAGCTCGCGGGCTCAGAACCGCACGAGGTGTGCCAGCTTGACGACCAGCGCCCGCTGCGCGATGGCGGGAAACCCGCGCACGGCCGTATCACGCCCCTCGCTGTAGACGACGTAGAAGTCGCTGCCCGGAACGTACTCCCAGCGGAAGCGAAGGTTCGTCGCCACGAGGTCGCCGGCGGAGTTGAACTGGACGAGCGCGCCGACGAAGGTACGCGGCGACAGAGTCCACGTCGTGCGCAGACTGGCCAGGGTCGTGGTGAACCGGCCGTGCGGCAGGTCGACCCAGTTGCGGCTGAGCCCCGGCTCGACCGAGAGCGACGGCGTCACCTCGATGCGGCCCCGGTAGCCGGCCTGCGTGCGCTCGCCGTCGTAGAACTCGCCTCTGGCGGCATTGACGAAGCCCGAGACGCGGCGCTGGGGCCCGAGGCGGTAAGTGGTCCTGACCTCGCGGAACCGGTACCCACCCACCGGAATCGTCACGTTGTCGGCGATCTCGAACGGCGCGTCGAGCCGCTCGTAGGTCTCGGTCCCCTCGAGGTTCCACTCGTCCCCGCTCTCGAACTCGACGCGGAACCGGGCCTGCACTTCCCGCGTCTCGAGGCGGCCCTCCCGGTCGGTGATGTAGTCGACGCTGCCCTCCCACCCGAACTTACGTACCGCCCGAACCCGCCGAGGCCGCGGGCTGAACCGCGCCTGCACGTAGTTGCGGATCATGTCGTCCCGGCGGACGAACCCGATCTCCGGGTTGAACTCGCGCCCCACCGACAGGCGTTCCAGCTCGAGGCCGTATCGGTCGCCGGCGTACTCGACCTGCGCCCGGTAGCTCGACTCGTCCCCGCCGGACCCCGGCGTCCGGGTCCGCGCGACATAGGTATTGATCGTCAGGTTCTGAAACAACGAGAAGCCGGCGTCCAGGCCCACGGCGTAGTTGTCCCCACGGCCACCTGCGGCCGGCGCGCGCCTGGTCGCGATGAGCCCGATCGTGCTGCGCCGCAGGATGTCGCGCTTGACGCGAAGCACCGAGAAGTCGGTCGTGACCGCCCCGAACGCCGGCGCCTCGCCCGTTCGGATGTGCAGCACCCCGAGGCTGAACGGGCCGGCCTTGCCGGTGAGCCGTCCGCCACCCACGATGGGCACCGACCGCGTCACGCCGTCCGCGTCGGTCACCAGGCCGATGCGCCGGCTGAAGAAGAGAAACGGCGTGTCGTTCGGCCCGTCGAACCCCCCACCGCCGCCGGGCCCGCCGCCTGCGCCGCGCGTCGTGACGCCGCCGAACTGGAAGATGCCCTGGCCTTCGAGGAAGAAGTCGCGCTTCTCGGGAAAGAACAGGCTGAACCGCGTCAGGTTCACGCGCTGCTCGTCGTCTTCCACCTGCGCGAAGTCGGTGTTGTACGTGAAGTCGGCCGTGAGCCCGCGCGTCACGCCGTACTTGAGGTCGAACCCGGCGTTCCGGGTCGGGTCGTTCCGCAAACCCTCGTCCACGTCGGTGCGGAGCCCTCCGGTCGCGTACGGCTTCACCTCGAGGCTCAAGCCCAGGGGCGGCGGCTCGATCCCCGCGAGCGCGGCCGCCCGAGACAGCCGCAGCAACCCGTTCCGGCTGTAGGCGGCCGGAATCAACGTGAGGTACGACATCTCATTCTTCCAGCGCACCGCCCGACGAAAGTTGATGCCCCACACGTGCGACCCCGGACGGTAGCGTAGCGACCGGAACGGCACGGCGATCTCGACGGTCCAGCCGCCGGGAAACGTGCCGACCCTGGCATCCCAGACCGTGTTCCAGTCGCGATTGGTCTCGCGCTCGTCGGTCGTCTGGCCGTCGAAGAGCCCGCCGAGCGGGTTCACGTAGAAGAGGAAGCCGTTGCGGCGGTCCCGGAAGGTGTCGAAGATGACGCCGAAGTGGTCGTTTTGGAACAGGTTGAAGTGGTCGCGGCGCATCTCGTTCGCGACGCGGCGCTCGGGCTCGCTGTCCCAGCACCGGGCCGCCACGTAGACCGCCTTAAGGTCGAAGAACACCCAGGCCTCGGTCTTCTCCGTGGCCGGCTCGCCTTCGTGGGGCTCCTGCTGGATGAAGTCGCCGATCGCCTCAACCTGACCGTAAATCTCGTCGTCCAGACGCCCGTCCACGACGAGCGGGCGATCGAGCCGGACGGCCCGCACGGTTACGCGTCCCTCCGCGTCGCGGGCCACCAGCTTCGGCAGCTCCGGGGGGGGCGGCCCGTCGAGGAGCGCAAGCGCACCATCCTGAACCCGCGCCTGACCCAGGGCGTCGGCCGCCGTTAGGAACGCCGCGACGCACAACGCCGCGACGGAAACCGCCTTCACCATCGAGTGCCGCATCCATACTATACCAGGGCTGTGCCGCCCCGTTCGTCACCGCGCCCCCGCCGGCGCATCGCGCGCCGCTGCGCGCGCCTGCGCCGGCGAGCAGGGACTCGCTCGGGTCAGCTACAGAGAGGACGAGGCGTCTGCGCGGGCCGACTTGACCGTGACGTTCACGGGCACGCCGCGGCGCAGGCTCTCGGTCACGACGCAGAAGTCCTCGAAGAGCTGGGTGCAGCGCTCCAGCCGGGCGAGGTCCTCCGCCGCCAGGCCGGGCTCGAGCTCGACCTCGAGCCGAGCCAGCCGCAAGCGGCCGGCCTCGTTGCGCGCCACGTGGGCCGTGACGCGCGCAGACAGGCTGCTCACGGAAACACGGGCCTTGCGCAGACAGAACAGCAGGCTCGCCGCCAGGCAGTTGGCCGCCGCCGCCGCCACGAGCGCTACCGCGTTCGGCCCGCGGCCGCCGCCGAGCGGCGGCGGCTCGTCGAGGCACACCTCGACTGGCTCGGTGAGCGACTCGAACCGAGCGACGAACTCGAATCCGTGGGTGAGGGTCAGGCTGGCGCGGTAGACGCTGGTATCGGACATGGGCCTTCGGGGTTCTCGGGTCGGCGCTCCCTGTCCCGGGCTGCTGGGTCTCCCGAGCGGGGCCGGGCCGGCGTCATTCGAGCGTGTGGCACAGGTCGCAGTCCTGGCGAATGACGCGGCCGTCCTCGGTCCGGTGGTTGTCGTCGTGGCACCGGAAGCAGCCCGGCGAATCGGAGTGGCCGATGTTGTTCGCGTAGGTGCCCCACGACACGTTCATTTCGGGGAACACGTTCCGGCGGTAGAGCGCCTGCACCGTGCGGATGGCGCGCTCGACGAGCGCTCGCTGGGCGGCGTACACGTCCGGGTGTTCGGTCCGGTAGAAGGCGTCGAGGCGCGCGGCGATCTGCTCCGCGGCCGCGGCGCGCGAAGGATAGTCAGCGGTCAGGGCCGCGACCGCCTCCCGCTTGATCCACGGCAGGGCCGCCGGAATCTCGCCGTACGCCAGGGCGCCGTCGACGGCCTTCGCCGCCGACGCCGCGAAGGGGTGCGTCGGGCGATTGTGACAGTCGACGCAGTCCATCGTCCGGCGCTCGCCGCCGGCGAGATCGCCGTCACTCACGCCGTCGACCCGATAGACCTGCACACCCCCGTTGGCGTCGTGCAGCTCCACGTACGGGATGATCTGGCGCTGGTCGTCGGTCGCGATGTACTCGACGCGGTTCGCCGGACTGACGTGCCAGTGGATTCCAATCGCGACGCCGGATCGCTCGCCGCCGCTGCCCACGTGCAGCCGCAGGGTCGTGACGCTCTCGCTGTTCGTGGCATCCTCGGCGTACTCGCGGATCGTCTCGGTCTTGTCGCCGTGAAACTTCTCCGGCCAGTGGCACTGCTCGCAGGTGTCGCGCGCCGGCCGCAGGTTGTGCACCGGCGAGGGGATCGGCCGCGAGTAGGTGTTGGCCATGACCGCGAACACCTGCCGGACGCCCGAGAGCTTCGACCGCACGAACCACGGCGCGCCCGGACCGATGTGGCACTCGACGCACCGCACGCGCGAGTGCGGACCCTCCTGATAGGCCGTGAACTCCGGCTCCATGACCGAATGACACACCTGCCCGCAGAAGGCCACCGAGTCCATGTAGTCGATGCCGCGGTAAGCGGCGAGCGACACGATCACGACGTTGACGAACGTCATGATCGCCACGAAGAACGCCGCCTGGCGCACCGCCGGGTCGTTCAGGTCGATCCTGGGCCACTCCGGTCGCTCGGGGCGGCGGCCCGCGAGCTGCCGTCGCCGCTCGAGCCACATCCCGGCCGGGATGACGAGCAGACCCGCGACGAAGAGCCCGGGTAGGATGAGGAACGCGACGATGCCGGTGTACGGGTTCGTGTGGAAGCCGAGCAGCTCGAGGAAGAAGACGAACAGGAACACGAACGCGCTGGCGGTCGTGAGGCTGGCGCCCAGGTACGACAGCCAGTTGCGCACGTATTGCAGCCTCAGAAACTCGAACACGATCGCACCCGTCGAATGGCCGGATTCTACCTCACCCGCTGGTGGCCATGGCGTACAGGATCAAGGCCACCAGCGCAAGCCCGATGGCCACGGCGATCGTTCCGACGACACGACCGCCGCGTTCGACCCACCCCGCGGCCGGTCCGGTCAGGTGCTGCTCGTATCGGCGCGCGGCGACCAGGCGTGCGAACTCGGCCGGACGCTCCGCCCGGAACTCGTCCTCTCGGACGCGCCCCGTGAAGATCACGAGGTCCATCGGGAACTTGTCGGGACGCAGGTGGCTGTTGAAGAAGTGAATCGTGAAGATGAACCCGACGGCGAGCAGGGCTTCCTCGCCGTGCACGAGCATCGCGATGTTGAAGACCCAACCGGGAAGCAGGCGGCCGAAGACCTCAGGGAACCAGAGCAGCAGTCCGGACGTGCCGATGATCGCCATGCCCCAGAAGACCGCCCAGTAGTCGAACTTCTCCCAGTAGGTGAAATGGTCGAAGCGAGGTCGAGGACCGAGGCCGAAGAACCAGCGGAAGTGCTGCACCATCTCGACCACGTCCCGAGGCTGCGGCACGATCGACGCCGGGCCCCACAAAATCTCGTACTCCTTCCGCACGAACACGCGGTGCAGCAACTGCCACACGTGTACCGTGAACAGCCCGATGAGCAGGCTCGCGAACACCCGGTGCAGCGTGCCCGCCACGACGAACCCTCCGAAGACGCGGGCGAGCACGCGCGCCCACGCCGTCTCGCTGAACAGCAGCGGCAGCCCCGTGGCGGCGAGCCCGAGGAAGCTGAGCATCAGGAGGCCGTGCATGACGCGAAACCCGCGTGGGAATCGCAGCACGTACCGCGCAGCCCCGCTCCCCTGGCTCGACGTCATCGCTCTCCCCTACCCCGGGGCTGGCCGGCCGACCGGCTAGTCGGCTGGTCCCTCCCGCTGCCCGCCTGGCCGCGGCTCCGCCGGATCGCCCTCGGCCCGAGCGGGCCCGGCCGACCTCTCCGCGCCTCGTTTCGACACAGCCCTCGCTGCGCGCACCTGGGCCCGCCGGTGAAGAGCTTCGCGCGCTACCCACAGCGCCGTGTGCACGCCAAAGAAGCCGAAGACGAAGAGGAGCAGGCTCTGCATGAAGCGCCCAGCATAGTAGAGAGAGGGATTGCGCGCGCGGTTGGTCTTGTCGGCGTGCGGGTCGTACTGGACGAACCTCGGCGTGGCGCCTGCGTGGCACCGGCGGCACGTCGTCACCAGGTTGCCGGGCGCGACCGCCGACCGCGGGTCGGACCTGGGTTGAATCTGGTGCGCGCCGTGACAGTCGGCGCACTTGGCGACGCGCGTGAAGCCGAGCGCCGTCACCTGCCCGTGTAACGTGTCGCGATACGTGCGGATCGACTCGACGTGGCACGTACCGCACTCGCGGACCACGTCGAGCTGCCACCGCTCCGTCTCGGCCCGCTGGATCTCGTGGGCCGCGTGGCAATCGTCACAGGCCGGCGCCGTCGGGTTCCCGCCAGCCAGCAGCACCCCGTGGATGCTCTCGTCGAACTGCCGACGCACGCCTTCGTGACACCGCCCGCACGTCGCCGGGACGTTCGCGCGATAGACCCGGCTCGCCGGAACCGTCATGCGCTGAATGTCGTGCGCGCCGTGGCAGTCGCTGCAGTTGGGCGCCACCGTCAGGCCGCTCCGCGCGAGCGCTCGACCGTGGATGCTGTCCTGGTACAGCGAGACGACGTCGCCGATCTCGATGTGCCCGCGCTTGATGACGTCGGGATTGCCGTGGCAGTGCCCGCACGTGTCCGGCAGGTTCAGATGGTGGGTGCGCGAGCCCGGGTCGCGCGAGGCCAGCATGTCGTGCTGGCCGTGGCAGTCCACGCAGGTCGCCGCCGGGCTCGTCGCGTCCCCCGCGCGCGCCTGCGCGTGGATGCTCGCGGCGTACTGGGCGACAGGGTCGGGGTGACACGTGGCGCACGCCACGGGCTGCAATCGCTCGGGGTGCGGCACCTCGGCGCTGGCCAGATCCGCGTGGCAATCCACGCAGCTCAGACCGCCGTGAATCGACGCGGCGAACTTCTTCGGGTCGACGAAGACCGACCGCCCGTCGCCGCGCCGCAAATCCGGGTCCTGGTGGCAAGCGAGACAGTCTTCCGCGGAGGCCGCGCGGGGCTGCGCCGCAATCGGCGCCGCCAATGCCAGCGCGAGGAGGCCCACGAATGCCGCGACCGAGCTCGCGTCCCGTCGACTCCAGGGCATCAGCGCGAACACGCTACCCCGTCAGGCCGGGGAGACACGCCACGTCCGTCACGCCTCCGATCCCGCACGTCCTCGTGTCGAGAAACGCAGCGGACCTCCGGTCCGCCGCCGTTCACTCTACCATCACCGGCGGAGCGACCGCCGGCACCGGCACCTGCAGCTCTGGGCGACGGCTTCAGCCGAGGCGGAACAGCCGGACCACCACGGGCGCCAGGCGTCGGGCATCCTCGGCCCCAAGCGCCGCCGAGGCCCGGGCGGCGATGGCCCGGGTGACCTGCAGCGCAATGGCGTCCACCTGTTCGCGTTGGGCCGCGCTCAACGAAGCGGTCTTCCTGCGCAGCCGCACAAGTTCGGCGCGCGAAACCTCCTCGAAGCGGGCGACGAGCGCTCGAGCCAGCGTGTCCACGCCCGGAGAGGTCGCAAACCCGGTGCCACGGCGGTGCTCGCCGCGCAGATCCAGCGGGAATGCGCGCCCTGCCGGCGCTCCGGCAGGAACGGCTGAACCTGTCGACGGCCGGCGTGACGAGAACCCGGCGGGTTTACGTTCGCTTCTTGAAGAGTCGGAACTGCGCCCCGTTCTCGACTTCGTTGGCGAGATAGCAGATATCGCTGCACTGCACGGAGAAGTGGTAGCCCAGCTCCGCCTCCCGGTCCGTCACTTCCTCCCACTCATCGTCGAGCCCGACAATGGCGTTGGCGGCGGCGGCCAGTTGTTCGGGCGTGGAACCCGGGAAGCGCTTGGCCAGCACGGCGAGCACCTTTTCCCGGTCGACCATGACTCCCTCGGCGGGCTGGAACCGATGCGGCCCTCGCGCCGGCGCCTCGGCGCTGCGAGCTCCGGGGCGGCCTGGAGGATGTATGAGGCCTGCTCGCAACTGCGCGGGGCCCGGCGGAGGGCCTCGTCGTCGAGCGCTCGCAAGGCGGGTGCCAGGACCGTCGGCCGCTCCTGCGTCGCCGCCTCCGAGGATGAGCCGAGAATCGCGAGGGAAACGCGCTGACCAGGCGGTCACACCACGCCCGCGCGCGTCGGCCGTGGCGGCGGCGCGCCGACGCTGCCGGATTTCCGTCGTGGCCCCGGGCGCATGCGGTCGCGGAAGAGCGGCCGAGCGGCGAGCCGCACGGCGCGACGCCAGAGCTCGTACCGGTAGAAGCCGAAGGTGCGCGGCGCCAAAAGCGCCGTATCGTCCGGATTGACGACGATACTGACCTCGATGTTGGGGGCGGCGCCGATCGGCAGGCGGTGCCGCCGGCACGCCTCGTAGACGGCGACCATGACCCGCCGCATGTCTTCGTAGCGGGGCGGCGGCCAGTCGGCCATGTCCGAGCCGACGGTAGGTCGAAAGATGCACACGGTCGGGAACGCCCCGAGCGCGGTGATCCGCTCGATGGCCTCGAGGGTCCGCTCGACGGGTTCGACGCCGGCGATGATCTCGCCCGACACCGCGCCGCGCGGCAAACGCGCCGCGCAGTAGGCCATCGCATCGAAGAACCGGTCCTGCCCGATGAACCGCGCCTTGCCCGGACAGATCCGGGCGAACCAGTCGGGGTCGAGGAACTCGACGCAGAACGAGAGGTGGTCGACGCCGAGGGCAATGAGGGCGTCGTACCGCGAGAAGTCGCGTTCGGGCGTGAGCTGTACGCCGACCAAAAGCCCCACGCGCTCCTTGACGGCTTCGACGTACGGCTCGATCGACCGGAGGCCCTGCTCGCCCTGGTAGCCGCCGTTGAAGTGCACGAACGTCACGCCCGATTCGTTCTTGGCGGCGTGACAGGTCTCGACGACGTCCTCGACGGCTTTCTCCACGACCTCCGCGTCGCCCACGTTCATCCCCGTCGTGCAGAACCGGCAGTTCAGCTTCGGCGTCGCGTGCCAGAACGCGCACACGGGGTTGACGTAGATGCCGAGATAGGTGCCCTGCAGGACGCCGATCCGGTTCATCGGGATCTCGCGCGACGTGAGCCGGTGGTACCAGCGCGGCTCCGGCGGGAGTTCCACCCGATAGCGCGCGCCGTCGCGCTCGTCGCGGATGACGTAGCCCAGCGGCGGCGATCCCTCGAGCACGTACGGCGACCGGCGGGCGAAGGGCTCGACGACCGGCGCGTTGACCCAGATGGCCGGCTTCAGCCACGACCCGGTGGGGATCAGAAGCTCGAGCCCGGAGCCCAGCCCAGCGCGGGTGCGCGAGACGCCGCGCGCGCCATCGAGCGGCACGTCGTCGGGCACCCGCAGTCCCTTGCAGAACAGGTCGATCTCGAGTTCGCACGCGTTGAGCGCCATCCGCGACCCCGGGGCGACAGCACCCGGCGGTGAACCGGCTGCCGCGCCTATGACGCAAGTCATAGGCCACTTCGCGGATGCAGGTCAACCATCGAGCGACGGGCGCGCCGGAGGGCGCCCGTGGCCGCCCCCGCGCGGGGCGCGGCGAATTCCCGGCACGGCCCGCCGGCCCGCTGGAGGCCCGTGATGACTGCCGCCGGCTTCGATCGCACGCCGTTTCTCGTCATCTGGGAGGTGACGCGGGCGTGCGCGCTCGCGTGTGTCCATTGCCGCGCCGACGCCATCCCGCGTCGCGACCCGCGCGAGCTCACGACGGCCGAGGCGCGCGACCTGGTCGATCAGGTCTGCACCTTCGGCCAGCCGCCGCCGCTGTTCGTCCTGACCGGGGGCGACCCGATGTGGCGCAAGGATCTGGCCGAGATCGTCGGCTACGCGGCGTCGCGCGGGCTCACCGTCGCGCTCACCCCGAGCGGGACGGCCGCCGCCACGCGCGCGCGGCTCGCCGCGCTCGCCGACGCCGGCCTCAGCCGCGTGGCCGTGAGCCTCGACGGACCGGATGCGGAAACGCACGACGCCTTCCGCCGCGTCCGTGGCTCGTACCGCTGGACCATGCGGATCATCGACGCGGTCGTCGACCTCGGCCTGCCGCTGCAGATCAACACGACCGTCAGCCGGCAGACGCTGCCCACGCTGGCCGCCACCGCCGCGCGCGTCGCCGAGTTTCGCCTCGCGCTCTGGGCCGTCTTCTTCCTCGTGCAGACCGGCCGCGGCGCCGAGCTGGAACAGATCAGCGCGAGCGAGTGCGAAGACGTGCTGCACGCGCTCTACGAGCTGTCGCGCCGCGTGCCCTTCGGCGTCAAGACGACGGAGGCACCCCACTTCAGGCGCGTCATCGCCGAGCGCGAGGCCGCAGCCGAAGACGTCCCCGCACGGCGGTCGGCGGCCGCGCCCGGACGTCACCACCTGCGGGCGCCAGGCAGCGTCAACGACGGCAACGGCTTCGTCTTCGTCGACCACGTCGGCGGCATCTACCCCAGCGGGTTCCTGCCCATGCGGCGCGGGAACGTGCGCGACGGGCGACTGGTGGAGGTGTACCGCCAGGACGAGGTCTTCCGCCGCCTGCGCGACCCCGACGCGCTCAAAGGCCGCTGCGGGCGCTGCCCATACCGTGCGGTGTGCGGCGGGTCGAGGTCGCGCGCCTTCGCGGCGACGGGCAACGCGTTCGCCGAAGACCCACTCTGTGCGTACGTGCCCCCGCGCGACGCGTTCGTCACGGCGCGCGGTGAGCCAGTCGACCTCGCCGGCTGACCGCCAACTCAGCGCTCCCCGCCGGGACGGGTCACGGTCGGGCGCAAGCCCGACGGCGGCGAGTGCACGCGGCGGGTCCAACTGGATCGGCCACCTGCTCGTGCCCGGCGGCATCCTGGTCGCCACGCTGATCACCGCATGGCGATGGCCAGGTCTCGGCGGCACCCTGTTTCTGCTGGAAAAGCTCGCCGTGGCCGCAGGCTTTCCGATCCTGGTCTCCGGCCGGAAGCCCGTGTCGACCGGCGTGATGAGGCTGCTGACGCTGGCCGCGCCGCTCGTGGCCGCCGGCGTCACGCTCCTGTGGAGCGCACAGCGCGGCGCGCCTGTCGGACCACCAGGTACGTCGCCGCTGTGACGAGCGCCACGCTCGCCGCGAGGTCCACGAGACTGGCGGCCGACGCGCCGCCGATCCAGGGTGCCGTGCGAGCGGGCGTCGCGCGCAGCAGCCCGTCGGTCAACTGGAGCGTTCGGTCGCTGTCGAGCAGCCACAGGGTCACGTCTTTCGCACCGTGCCAGCACGTGGATACCCACAGGCTGCCCGTCGCGAGCGTCACGACGCCAAAGCCGATGCCGTCGAGCAGGTGCACGAGCGACGCGACGAGGCCGTCGTCCCCGCCCCGGCCGAGATGGGCGACCGCGTAGAGACCTGCCGCGAGCATCACAGCGGAGCCGAGCGACGTGCGCCGCAGAAGTTGTTCGATGAGCGCGCCGCGGAAGACGAGCTCTTCGGTGGCAGCGAGCACGAGCTTCGCCGCCACGGTCAGGCCGGCCAGCAGCGCGACCGGTCCCGACCACGGCGCGAGCTCCGACCAGGACACCCAGCCGGCGGCAGTGAAGAAGACGGCGGGAGCGGCGCCCGCGAAGAGGCCGCCGGCAAGGGCCAGGGCGCAGGGAACGGCCAGCCGGGGCGACCACCGGAAGCCGTCGACCACGAAGGCGGCGACGGCCCACCGGCGCTCGCGACGCCGGTCGAGGGCGCTCAGGACGAGGGCCGCCACGGCGACGGCCACCGCAGCCAGGGCGAACGGCGATTGCGGCACGCTCGACAGGTTACCACTCACCCGGTCTCGCTACCACCCGAGCGCCGCCACGGCGAGGCCGACGAAGGCGATCACGCCACCGGCAGCCGCGTCGCCGTACCGATTGAGCCAGTCGGCCTGCACGGCGCGCGCCGCGGCGCGCGCCGGCGCCACGAGCAGCACCATCGTTCCGACCGTCGCGACCTCGTACAGCACCACGACCGCGACCGTGCGGAGCGCCCCGAGCGGTGCGGCCGCGAACAGCAGGGGGATGACAGCCACGCACGGGTCGGCGCAGAAGATGAGGAACAAGCCCCATACAGTGAGGCGGGACGAGACCGACACGTCGGAGAGATGAACGTGCGGCGCGCCGTGGCCGTGGGCGTGGAGGCCATCGTGCGCCTGCTCAGGGAGGTGCACGTGCGGGTGCGCGTGGATGTGCCGGCCGAGCTCGGCGCGCGCTGCGCGTCGCAGGCCCCAGAGGCCGTAGACGAGACCGAAGCCGATGAGCAGCAGCCCCGCCACGGCTTCCATGCGCTCGCCGAAGGCCCGGAGTAAGCCCACCCCGAAGACCAGGCCGAGGAGGCCGAGTAGCACCGACACCGTGACGTGGCCGAACCCGCAGAGCGCGGTCACGGCCGCCGTGCGGCGCGCCGACCACCCCTCGGCCCGAGCGAGCGCCGCAAACGGAACCCAGTGGTCGGGCGCCAGCGCGTGCAGCGACCCGACGGTCACCGCAGCCGCGGCGACCGTGACGAAGAGTCCCTCGGTCATGAGCGGCGCGGGAGTGCGCGGGCGCTCGCCAGACGAGCTCCAGGGGGCAAAACCTGCATCCGACCGGAATCGGCGGCCACACGATGACACAGAGAGGGGTCGAGCTGAGGATGTCGGAGCGGAGATTGAGGAGCCACGTCACGAACGAGGCGGGCCACGATGCGGCGACGCACCGACCCGGTCGGATGCCCGAACACGCGACGAACAGTCTCGAGGCGCCTGGCCCCCCCCATTGAACGGCCTCTCGGTTCGTCCAGGGCGAGGCAAGCGAGGTGCCAGCGCTGCAACTGCTAGTGCTCCCGAACGATGCGCTTTGGGCAGCGAGCCCGAACCCTGGAGGGGGCCGCCGAAGTGACGGCTTCCCGCCAGGCCTCGCCGGCGTCCAGGGCCAGGACGTGCCTGGGAACGCGCGTGCTTGTGCGAAGCGGGCGGGGAAAAACCCGCACCTCCGCGTTGCCGATTTCCCGACGCCCTCCGGCCGGGCGGCGGCCCGACGGCAGTGAGCACCCGAAAGGCAGGCGGATCGGCACGTGACCGTGATCGGCCAGGTGGCACGGCGGTTGCGACACCGATGCTGACGAGGCAGGTCTGCAGGCGCTTCTCTCTCCTGACGCACCTTCCTCGCGTTCTTGCGGTTGGGTCATCGCGCAACGGAGTTCCAGGCATGGCACGTGAGGTGGCGAGCGCAACGAACGATCAAGTGGTGATGCCGGCCGAGGCGCCGCCCGAGGCCGCCGGTGCCGCCGCGGTGCGGCGCCGATGGATTACGGTCGACGGCAACGAGGCCACCGCCTCGGTGGCGCACCGAACCAACGAGGTCATCGCGATCTATCCCATCACCCCGTCGTCGCCGATGGGCGAACTGGCCGACGAGTGGGCGGCCCACGGACAGCCGAACATCTGGGGGGTGGTTCCCGAGGTCATCGAGATGCAGTCCGAGGCGGGCGCCGCCGGTGCGGTGCACGGCGCGCTGCAGGCTGGGGCGCTCGCCACGACGTTCACGGCGAGCCAGGGTCTGCTTTTGATGATCCCGAATCTCTACAAGATCGCCGGCGAGCTGACGGCCTTCGCCATGCACGTCTCGGCGCGCACGGTGGCGACGCACGCGCTGTCGATCTTCGGCGACCACTCGGATGTGATGGCGTGCCGGCAGACCGGCATGGCGCTTCTCGCGTCGAACTCGCCGCAGGAGGCCCACGACTTCGCGTGCATCGCCCAGGCGGCGACGCTTCGGTCGCGCGTGCCGTTTCTCCACTTTTTCGACGGCTTCCGGACCTCGCACGAAGTGGCCAAGATCGAGGAGCTCACCGACGAGGACCTGCGGTTCATGCTGCCCGACGAGCTCGTCGCGGCGCACCGCCAGCGGGCGCTCTCGCCGGACCGGCCGGTGCTGCGCGGCACGGCGCAGAACCCCGACGCCTTCTTCCAGGCGCGCGAGGCCTGCAATCCGTTTTACCTGGCGTGTCCCGCGATCGTCCAGGACACGATGGATATCTTCGCGGCGCGCGTTGGACGGCAGTATCACCTGTTCGACTACGTCGGTCATCCCGAGGCTGAGCGCGTCATCGTGATGATGGGCTCGGGCGCGGAGACCGCGCATGAAACCGTCGAGTATCTCGTCGAGCGGGGCGAGCGCGTGGGTCTCGTGAAGGTGCGGCTGTACCGGCCGTTCTCGGTGGAGGCTTTCGCCGCGGCGCTCCCGCCGTCGGTGAGGGCCATCGCGGTGCTCGACCGGACGAAGGAACCTGGCGCCCTCGGCGAGCCGCTGTATCTCGACGTCGTGGCGGCGGTCCACGAGGCGCGGGCAGCGGGCAACGGCCATCCCTCGCCTCTGCCGGTCGTCATCGGCGGGCGCTACGGGCTGTCGTCGAAGGAGTTCAACCCGGCGATGGTCAAGGCGGTCTTCGACGAGCTGGGGCGCGAGCGGCCGAAGCTGCACTTCACGGTGGGGATCACCGACGATGTGACGCATCTGTCGCTGCCCGTCGACGAGACGTTCGACCTCGACAGCACGCGGCGGGATCTGGTGCGCGGGGTCTTCTTCGGACTGGGCGCCGACGGCACGGTCGGGGCCAACAAGAACTCGATCAAGATCATCGGTGAAGAAACCGACAACTGGGCGCAGGGCTACTTCGTGTACGACTCGAAGAAGGCCGGCGCCATCACGATCTCCCACCTCAGGTTCGGCCCGCGGCCGATTCGCTCGTCGTATCTCATCCGGCGCGCGAGCTTCGTCGCGTGTCACCAGTACGAGTTCCTCGACAAGTACGACGTGCTCGACTACGCGGAGCCCGGCGCCGTCTTCCTGCTCAACGCGCCGTTCGGCCCGGACGAGGTGTGGGACGAGCTCTCGGTCGAGGTGCAGGCGCAGATCGTCGAGAAGCGGCTCAAGTTCTACGTGATCGACGCCTACCGCGTGGCACGCGAGACGGGCATGGGCACGCGCATCAACACGATCATGCAGACCTGCTTCTTCGCGATCTCCGGCGTGCTGCCGAAAGACGAGGCGATTGCGCGGATCAAGGAGGCGATCCGCAAGACGTACGGCAGGCGGGGCGAGAAGGTGGTGCAGGCCAACTTCGCCGCGGTCGACCAGGCCCTCGCCCACCTCGACGAGGTCCGGGTCCCGGACCGGGCGACGGCCACGCGGCACCGGCCGCCGGTCGTGGCTGACGAGGCGCCGGACTTCGTCAAGCGCGTCACGGCGGTCATGATGGCGAACCAGGGCGACCTCCTGCCGGTCAGCGCGTTTCCGGTCGACGGCACGTGGCCCGTGGGCACGACTCAGTGGGAGAAGCGAAACATCGCGCCGGAGATCCCCGTCTGGGACGAGGCGCTCTGCATTCAGTGCAACAAGTGCGCGCTCGTCTGCCCGCACGCGGCCATTCGGGCTAAGGTGTACCCGTCGGACCTGCTCGCGGGCGCGCCGCCGACGTTCAAGGCGATGGACTACAAGGGGCTCGAGTTCAAGGGCTACAAGTACACGATTCAGGTGGCCCCCGAGGACTGCACCGGCTGCACGCTTTGCGTCGCGGTGTGCCCGGCGAAGGACAAGGCCAACCCGAAGCACAAGTCGCTCGACATGCAGCCGCAGCGGCCGCTGCGCGAGCAGGAGCGCCAGAACTACCGCTTCTTTCTCGAGCTGCCCGAAGCCGACCGGACCCAGGTCAAGTCCGACGTGAAGGGCACACAGTTTCTCCAGCCGCTGTTCGAGTACTCGGGCGCCTGCGCCGGCTGCGGCGAGACGCCGTACGTCAAGCTGGTGACCCAGCTCTTCGGTGACCGCGCCCTGATCGCCAATGCCACCGGGTGCTCGTCGATCTACGGCGGCAACCTGCCGACGGCGCCCTACACGGTGAACCGCGACGGGCGGGGGCCGGCGTGGTCGAACTCGCTGTTCGAGGACGCCGGCGAGTTCGGCTTCGGCTTCCGGCTCGCCGTGGACAAGCTCGCCGAGCAGGCCCGGGCGCTCGTCAAGCACCTGGCCGCGCTGGGCGTGGTCGGCTCGGCGCTCGCCGACGGGCTGCTCGGAGCGGACCAGTCGACCGAGGCGGGCATCCGAGCGCAGCGCGAGCGCGTCGCCGCCCTGCGTGGTGTGCTCGCCGGGCGAACCGACGCGGTCTCCCGGCGGCTCGCCGAGATCGCCGACTACCTAGTGAAGAAGAGCATCTGGATCTTCGGCGGCGACGGCTGGGCGTACGACATCGGCTACGGCGGCCTCGACCACGTCTTCGCCGTAAACCGCGACGTCAACATCCTGGTGCTCGACACCGAGGTGTACTCGAACACCGGCGGCCAGCAGTCGAAGGCAACCCCGCTCGCCGCGGCAGCCAAGTTCGCCGTCGCGGGTAAGTCGACCCCGAAGAAGGACCTCGGCCTCATGGCCATGGCCTACGGCCACGTCTACGTGGCCCGGGTGGCCTTCGGCGCCAAGGACGCCCAGACCGTGAAGGCCTTCCAGGAGGCCGACCAGTATCCGGGCACCTCGCTCATCATCGCCTACGCCCACTGCATCGCCCACGGCTACGACATGGCCTACGGGCTCGACCAGCAAAAGCTGGCGGTCGACAGCGGCTACTGGCCGCTCTACCGCTACGACCCGCGGCGGAAGGCCGAAGGGCTGAACCCGCTCATCCTCGAATCGGGGCCGCCCAAGATCGAGCTCGCCCGATACGTCCGGAACGAGTCGCGGTACGGGATGGTCGAGCAGGCGTTTCCCGAGCGATTCAAGGCGCTGCTGAACGCCGCGCAAGCCGAAGTCCGCGAGCGCTACGCCCTCTACGAGTTGCTCGCGGGCAAGAAGGACAGGGCGTGACGGTGATGGACCTGTCGACCCGCTACCTCGGTTTCACCCTGCCTCACCCGCTTATGCCCGGCGCCTCGCCGCTCGTCGACGACCTCGACGCGGTGAAGCGCCTCGAGGATGCAGGGGCGGCCGCCATCGTGATGCACTCGCTCTTCGAGGAACAGATCGAGCACGCCGTGCTCGGCCTCGACGCGCACCGGCTCGCCCACGAAGACGCGTTCGCCGAGGCGCGATCCTACTTCCCGGCGCCGCCTGACTATGCCTTCGGGCCGGACGGTTACCTCGAACAGATCCGGCGGATCAAGGCAGCCGTGGCCGTGCCGGTCATCGCCTCGCTCAACGGTACGACCGCCGCCGGCTGGCTGGACTACGCGCGCCAGATCGAGCAGGCGGGCGCCGACGCGCTCGAGCTGAACATCTACTACGTCGCGACCGACGGTCGAGAAACCGGCGCGGACGTCGAGCGGCGGCTCCTCGAGGTCGTCCAGGGCGTGAAGGCGCGCGTCAGGATCCCCGTGGCGGTGAAGCTCTCGCCCTTCTTCTCGTCGCTGCCCCATCTCGCTCGGCAGCTCGACGCGCTCGGGGCCGATGGGCTGGTGCTCTTCAACCGCTTCTATCAACCGGATATCGACCCGGAGGCGCTCGAGGCCGTGCCGCGGTTGCACCTGTCGACCTCGGCCGACCTCCTCCCGCGCCTCCGGTGGCTGGCGATCCTCTCGGGCCGCGTGCGGGCCTCGCTCGCCGCCACCGGCGGCGTCCACACGGGCCTCGACGCACTCAAGGCGGTCATGGCCGGAGCCCATGCGGTGCAGATGGTGGCGGCGCTCCTCCAGCGCGGGCCGGCGCACCTGGCCGTCGTCCGCGATGAGCTCGCGCGCTGGCTCGAGGAGCACGAATACGACTCCCTGCGCCAGGCGCAGGGCAGCATGAGCTTGGAGCGCTCGCCCAATCCGGCGGCGTTCGAACGTGGCAACTACCTGCGGATCCTCCAGAGCTGGCGCGGACAGGTCGTGGCGCCCGAGGCGGGAGGCTCGTCGTGACGACAAAAGATCGTCGGGCCCGCCCGGGGGCTTCGGCCTTCGCCATCATCGGGCTCCTCTGGGCCGGGGTCCTGACCGCGCCGCTGCACGCCGACTTCGCCCGCGCGATCACCAACGCCATGGCGCCCTACTACGCCGCGCTCATCGCGAGCCACCGCGGCGACGGCGAGTCGACCCAGCGCCACTTGACCATCCTCGCGGCGCGCTGGGCTCAGGTCGAGCAAGAGACGCCGCCCGAGGCGCTAAGTCGGGATCCGGCCTGGCCGGCGGCCCTCGCGCGCATCCGGACGATCCTCGCGCGCACGCAGGCGCTCGTGCGCGCGCGCCAGCTCGCGGCGGCCCACCTCGAACTCGAGGCCCTCCGACTCGTGCTCCGCGACGTCCGCGGCCGCCACAACCTGCTGGTGTTCGACGACTACCTGACCGACTACCACGAAGCCCTGGAGCGCATCGCCGTGCGCGCGTCGATGCAGAACGAGATCGTGCTGGCCGCGGCCGATTACGCCGAACTCGAGAAGGATCTCGCCCGAGCCCGGTCGGGGTGGGACACGGTCGAGCGCGAAGCGGGCGCTCTGGCCGCGACGCCAGGCTGGTCGGCGGCGGCCCGGCGCATCGCCGGCCTGCACGCCGAGCTCGAGCGACTTCTGAGCGTGCGCGATCCGGCGGCCGTCGCCCGCGCGGCAGTCGAGCTGCGAAATGCCTACCATGACCTGCTCGTCGTCCTCTCGCGCGCGCCCCGTGGCTGACCCGTCGGGCGGGCGGGCCGCGCGGCCGGACAGGAGGTTCACGATGCCTCGCACCGCGGCGTTTGCGCTGCTCAGCGGCCTGCTGACCCTGACCCCCACCGTGCAGGCACGGGACCCGACGCCGCAAGCCCAGGCCGGCCCGTACGTCGGCGTCGAGGTGTGCAAGGCCTGCCACGAACGGCATGTCACTGCCTGGGCCGACACCAAGCACGCGCGGGCGTTCGACCGACTCGGGGCCGCCGACCGCGAAGGCAGCCAGTGCCTCAGGTGCCACGTCACGGGGCCGCCCGAGCTCATCGCCGCCCAGGGAGCCCAGCCGAGCTTCCCCGGCGTGCAATGCGAGGCGTGCCACGGGCCCGGCCGCGCGCACGCCGAGGCGGCCCAGCGCAACGCGGTCAAGCCCGGCGCGATTGTCCGGAGGCCGGTCGAGCAGACCTGCACGCAGTGTCACAACCCGCAGAGCCCGCACTACAAGCCGTTCTTCTACGGCGCGATGGTCGGGCTCGTGCACCGCGTGCCGCGCTGACGCCTCGCGGGGGACTCGTGCACGCCCGATGCCCTTGACCCGCAAGGGTGGCGTGGCCTGGGCTGGAGGCGCATCCTACCCTTCCTTCTCGCCGGCCCGCCGACCTGACGGGAGGTGGCCGTCAGGCTGGCCGGCAACCGGAGGCGCATCGATGGCTGCACCGCTTCGGGTCCTGGTTGTCTCCGACCGGGCTCGAGTCGGCACGCTGCTGCAGCGGGAACTCGCCGCCACGCTCGGCAACGCCCGGGCGAGCGTGGCGGCGAGCCCCGGGGCGGTCGAGGCGCCAGACGAGGCCGAGCTGTCGCGACTTACGACGAGCCGATCGACCTCGTGCTCACCGACGTCGTGATGCCCGGCTGGAGCGGTCCGCAGCTCGCCGCGCGGCTCATCGCCACCCGCCCGGGGCCTCGGCGGCTAAGCCCGCGGGCTCCCGAAGGGGTTCCGCCGCCATCCGCGCCGCCCTGGCCCGTACCGTGCCGAGAAGCCGTCAGGCCGAGTCGGCGCGCCCGGCGGGAAGCTGTCAGCGCACGCCCCGGCAGGTCCGGTTTCGCCGTCGGTGGCGCCCGGCGGATGCACCTCGCCGCGGCACGCCGGTTGCTCCCCGGCCAGAGCAGGGTTTCGCCCAGAATCGGGTTGCCGACGGGCGAAATCGGCGCGCCGGGTCGAGCGGATCATGGAACTGCTTCGCACGCTCGCCGCCGTCATCCGTCCCCCGGACGCGGCCGTGGCTCGCGTGGCGGCCATGCTCGAGCTGCCGGTGGCCCCGACTCCAGCCGAGCACGCGTTTCTCTTTCAGGCGGAACTGCCGCCGCTCGCCTCCATCTACCTCAGCCCCTCGGGCGAGCCGGGCGGCGAGGCGCGCGATCGCATCGTTGGGTTCTGGCGGGCGGCTGGCCTGACGCCGCCCGCCGAACCCGACCACCTCGCTGACCTCCTCGTCTTCTACGCGGGCCTGCTCGAGCAGGAGGTCCAGGAACGCGACGAGGCTCGGCGGCATGCGGTGGCTCGCATCCGCAAGGCGTTTCTGTGGGAGCAGCTCCTGAGCTGGCTGCCCGCCTACACAACCAAGGTCGACCTGATCGGACCGCGCGCCTATCGCCGCTGGGCCCAGCTCGTCGAGCAGGCGCTCGCGCGTGAGGCGTGGCGAGCCGCGCCGCCAGCGGCCACGCCGCCGACCCTGCTCAGATTCGCCGAGCTTCCGGACCCGGCGCCGGGCGACACCGCCGCGCTCATCGCGTACCTGAGCGCGCCGGCTCGAAGCGGCCTCGTCCTCACGCGGCTGGATGTGCAGCGCGCGGCCGACGACCTTCGCGCAATCCCGGCTCCCGGTGGCGTTCGAGACGGGCTGGGGGACCTGCTGCGTGCCCGGCCCGCCGGGTTGCTCACCTGGCTCGCCGCCGAAGCCAGACGCTGGGAGCAGCGGCACGAGCGTAACCGCGACCTCTTGCCGGCGCTGCCGGACCACTGGCTCCGACGGGCCCGTGCCACCCGGGCGCTGCTCTTGACTTGGAGCCGCAAGGCGGAGGAACCGCTCGCCGGGACGCGCGGCGCGCCGATGTCGTCGACGTCCGGGAACTGCAACGGTCCCGGTGATGCGGGGGCCGATCCGGCCCGGGCCCGGCGGCACCGCCGGCGACATCCCACGGGCGAACGGGTGGTGCGGGAGGGGTAGCAGCTCCGGCTCAGGCCGGGCTGACCGGCGAGACGAACCCGTCGGGCTTCACTGTCAGGACCGAACACGCGAGCGAGACCAGGACGCGCTCGGCGGTGTTCCCCATGATGAAGCCGGCGAGGCCCGTGCGCGCGACGGTGCCCATCACGACCAGGTCGACGCCCTGCGTACGCGCGACCTCGGGGATGACGTGCCCGGGCTGGCCCTTCTCGAGCGCGATCCGCGCCCCCGCGAGCCGGGCGCGGTAGGGTTCGACGAGCGCATCGAGGTCGGCCTGGGCCGCCTCGCGGGCGGCCTCTACGTACGCCCGCACCTCGCCCGGGCCGGCGTGCAGAGCGACCAGCTCTTCACCGAAGGCGTCCCACACGTGCAGGACGACGAGCTCGGCCCCCTCGGTTTCGGCCAGGAAGAGGGCGAGCTCGAGGATCTTCTGATTCAGCCCCTGCTCGATTGGGTCCTCCGGCGCCGGGTCGACCGCGGCCAGCACGCGCCGGTAGGGGCCGGGTGACGGCCCGACGAGCCAGACCGGGCACGGGCACTTGCGCAGCAGTTGCATCTCGACGGCCTCGAAAAGGGACCGCCCGGGGGCGGGCGCTCGGTGCGCCCGCAGCAGGACGTCGTGGCGGCCGCGGAGGACCTCGCGCACGATCTCGACGGCCGGCTTGCCCTGCAGCACGCGGGTCTCGACCTTCAGAGCGCGGCCGGCGCCTGCGGCCACGCCGGCGGCCAGCGCGTCGAGACGCTGCTGGACGTGCCGACGCATGAGCGCCGTCACGTCGCCGCGGAGCGGTCGGGACTGTCTCGGCTCCTCGAGCACGGCGGCGATCGTCAGGGCTGCGTCGATCTCGTCCGCCAGGCGGACGGCGCGGTCGACCGCCGGCTGCGAAGCCGCCGCGGGGTCCACGTGGACGAGCAAGCTCTTGAAGGTGCGCATCATCGCGGCGCCAGTCTACCACGGGGCGCGGCCGTTCTCAGCCGACCACGAGGAGCGCGATCAGGCCGGCGGCCAGGATGGCCCCGAGCCCGACGGCGGCGACGGTGCGGAAGCGGCCGCGACCGACGGCCAGCACGATGAGCGTTTTCAGGAGCGTGTTCGACACGATGCCGATCGCGATGGCGCGCGCGGCGATGTACGGGTCGAGGCCCTGACCGCTCGTGCGCGCCATCGAGATCGTGAGCGCATCGACGTCGGTGAAGCCCAGGACCGCGCCCGACACGAAGACGCCCACGTCGCCCCACGCCCGGTTGACGCCGTCGACGGCGAACAGCACGAGCTGGAAGACGAGCGTCATCTGCAGCGCCGCCTTGAACTGCAGCGGGTTCTCGGCGGGGGCGACCTCCGGGCCGCCTCCCCGCTGGCTCCACACACCGCCGAGGCTCGCCAGGAGGCCGACCACGAAGGGCGGAGCCAGGTACGGCACGAGGAGGGGAATCACGGACCGATTGAGCGCGGTCACGGCGACCAGCACGCGGACGAAGAGGACGGTGTTGGCGGCGAGCACGCCGGCGGCGAGCGCCGAGCCGAGCGGCAGGTGGCTGCGGCTTGCGCCGGCGAACGTGAAGGTCACGTTGGTCGAGGACACGAGCCCCCCGGCCAGCCCCGTCACGGCGTAGCCGGCGCGGGCGCCGAAGGCGCGCCGCGCGAGGTACCCGACGAAGCTCAGGCCGGAGAAGAACAGCACCCACATCCACAGCTCGCGCGGCCGGACGCCCCCGAGCGGGCCGTAGGGCCCCTCTGGCAAGAGCGGCAAGATCACCACGGCCATGACGGCGAAACGGAACCCGGCGCGCAGGCTCGCGTCGTCGAGGCGCTGGACGAGGGCGTGCACGCGGGACTTCTCGACGAGCAGGAGCGCCGTGCCGGCGACGATCGCGCTCGCCTCGGCGAGGCGCCCCGACCCGGCGAGCGTGCCGGCGGCGATCACGACGAGCGCGGCCACCTCAGTCGTGCCATCGACCTGTTTGCGGCTGGCCGCGACGTAGGCCGCCACGACGAGCGCCGCCGCGCCGGCCACGAGCGCCGTGGCCAGCGCCGGGGCGCCGGCGCGCCACACCCACCCGGCGACGCCGGCCATCAGCCCGAGCAGGGTGAAGGTCCGCACGCCGGCGAAGCGCGCGGCCGGGCCGCTCGCGTGTCCCGACCACTCGCGCTCGACGCCGACGGCGGCCCCGCCAAGCGCCGCCACGAGCAGGCCCGCGACCTCTTGGAACTCCGGCGTCATCGACCCCGCATCCGCCTGCCGTCACGTCGCGCCGTCCAGCACCTGCCGGATCTTGCGCGCGAGTGACTCGGGCGTGAAGGGCTTGGCGAGAAACGCGGTCCTCGGGCTCACGACGCCCGGGAGCGCGGTGGGCTCGATGTAGCCGGAGATGAAGAGGACGCGCATCGACGGCCGGAGGGGCACGAGGTGCTGGGCGAGCACCGGCCCGTTCATCTCGCCGAGGTGCACGTCGGTGAGGAGCAGGTCGATCGGGCCGGCGTAGGTCTCGGCCACGGCCAAGGCGCGCTCGCCGTCCTCCGCCTCGAGGATCTGGTAGCCGAGCGGACCGAGAACGCGGCGGATGAGCGCGCGCACGGGCGCCTGGTCCTCGACGAGAAGGATCGTCTCGGTGCCCCGTGGCAAGGCCGAAGCACCCCGGGGCGTCTTGGAGTTCGGGCTCGAGGTGTCCTCGGGGAGCATAGCAGACGCCGCCGGTCGTGGGTCCTGTGGGTCCCAGTCTACACACCCGGCCGGCCGCCGCCAAGCGCGGCGTGCACCCGCCGTGACACGGCCTTCCCGTCGGCGGGAATCGGCGGCGGGGTCCTCCCGGACCGCCGCCGCCTCCTGGAGCAACCGACTTCTGCTGGTGGTGCTCAGACGCCGACGAGCTGCCGACGCATGACCTCGGCCGGCAGCTCGCGCCGTGCGTGGCCGATGTAGACCTGGCGCGGCCGCGAGATCTTCTGGTCCGGGTCGTTCAGGAGCTCCTGCCACTGCGCCAGCCACCCGGTCGTCCGCGGGATGGCGAACATGACGGTGAACATGTCGGTGGGGATCCTGAGCGCCTTGTAGATGAGCCCGGAGTAGAAGTCGACGTTCGGGTAGAGCTTCCGCGACACGAAGTACTCGTCGTCGAGGGCGATCCGTTCGCACTCGAGGGCGATGTCGATGAGCGGGTCCTTGCCCGTCACCTCGAAGACCTTGTAGGCCATCTGCTTGAGGATCTTCGCGCGCGGGTCGTATGACTTGTAGATGCGGTGGCCGAAGCCCATCAGGCGGCCCTTGCCGGCCTTCACCTCCTTCATGAACTCCGGCACGCGCTCCTTGGTGCCGATCTCGGTGAGCATGCGCAGCACCTGCTCGTTGGCGCCGCCGTGGAGCGGGCCGTACAGCGCCGCCGCCGCCCCCGCGAGCGCCGAGTACGGGTCGGCGTGCGAGCTGCCGATGCACCGCATCGTGTTCGCGCTGCAGTTCTGCTCGTGGTCGGCGTGGAGGATGAACAGGATGTCGAGGGCCCGCTCGAGCACCGGGTTCACGCGGTATCTCGGCTCCGCCATCCGGAACATCATGTTCAGGAAGTTGCCCGTGTAGCTCAGCTCGTTGTCCGGCTGCACGTAGGGCCAGCCCATGCTGTGGCGGTAGGCGTAGGCCGCGATGGTCGGCACCTTGGCGATGAGCCGCTTGATCTGCAGCAACCGGACCTGCGGGTCGTGGATCTGCTTCGCATCGGGATAGAACGTCGAGAGCGCCCCGACGGTGCTCAGGAACATGCCCATGGGATGGGCGTCGTGCTGAAACCCGTCCATGAACTTCTTGATGTTCTCGTGCACCATCGTGTGGAAGGTGATCTGCTCGGTCCACTCCTTGAGCTGCGCCTCGTTCGGCAGCTCGCCGAAGAGGATCAGGTAGGCGACCTCGAGGAAGCTGCAGTGCTCGGCGAGCTGCTCGATGGGGTAGCCGCGATAGAGCAGGATGCCCCGGTCGCCGTCGATGAACGTGATGGCGCTGCGACAGCTCGCCGTGTTCATGAACGCCGGGTCGTAGGACATGAGCCCAAAGTCGTCGTCCGACACCTTGATCTTGCGCAGCTCCGGCGCCGCGATCGTGCCGTCCTTGATCGGAACCTCGTACTGCTTCCCGGTGCGATTGTCCGTGATGGTCAACGTGTCCTTGGGCATAGGCTGCCTCCTGATCGCGACTCCCAGACTCCGGCTACCGCACGCCCGCCGGCTCGACGACCGGGGCCGGCGTGCCCGGCGCGGCGCCCGGCGGGTGCATATCGATCGCGACGGCCGTGATGGCCGTCAGGTTGACGATGTCGCCCACCGTCGTGCCGTGGGCGAGCACGTTGACGGGACGACGCATGCCCATCAGAATCGGCCCCACCGCCTCGGCCCGTCCCAGCCGCTGGACGAGCTTGTAGCCGATGTTGCCCGAGGTGAGGTCGGGAAACACCAGCACGTTGGCGTCGCCCTTGATGCGCGAGTGCGGGTAGTTCGCCCGCACGATCTCCTCGACGACGGCCGTGTCGAGGTGCATCTCGCCGTCGACCACGATGTCCGGTCGGCGCGCGCCGACGATCTCGACCGCCCGGGCCACCCGCGCCGAGATCGGGTGCCGCACGGAGCCGAACGTCGAGAAGGCCAGCATCGCCACTCTCGGCTCGATGTCGAAGAACCGCGCGGTGTCCGCCGCGAGGATCGCGATCTCGGCTAACTCCTCAGCGGTCGGCTCGATGTTCACCATCGTGTCGGCGCAGAGGAAGACCTTGTCCTTGAGCACGAGCATGTGGAGCGCCGAGACGCGCGACACGCCGTCGCGCAGGCCCACGATCTGGATCGCCGGGCGAATAGTCTCCGGGTACGGCCGGTACATCCCGCCGACGAAGCCATCGGCGTCGCCCATCCGCACCATCATGAGCGCGAAGTGCGTCGGATCCTGCATCAGCTCGTGCGCCACGGCGGGGGTGACGCCCTTGCGCTGTCGCATCCGATAGAACTCGTCGACATACGCGGCCAGCCGCGGCGACTCGGCGGGCCACACCACCTCCACCTGCCGGGCGTCGATGCCGAACTCCGCGAGCCGGGCCGCCACCACCTCGGGGTGGCCCAGGAGCACCGGCCGCGCGAGCCGCTGCTCCAGGATCTGCCGGGCCGCACGCACCACAGTTTCGTCCTCCCCCTCCGGCATGACGATGCGATACGACGGCCGCGTCTGCGCCTTGTGGAACACCAAGTGCATGACCTCGCGGGAAGGCCCCATGATCCGCTCGAGCGACTCCCGATACCGATCCAGGTCGGTGATGGGCCGCCGGGCCACGCCGCTCCGCATCGCCGCCGCCGCCACCGCCGGCGCCTCCCACAGCAGCACCCGCGGGTCGAACGGCTTGGGAATAAGGTACTCCCGCCCGAAGCGTAGCGACTTGACGCCGTAGGCCTTGAGCACCGAGTCGGGCACGTCCTCCTTCGCCAGGGCCGCCAGCGCGTACGCCGCCGCCACCTTCATCGCGTCGTTGATCGCCCGCGCCCGCACGTCGAGCGCCCCGCGGAAGATGAACGGGAAGCCCAGCACGTTGTTGACCTGGTTGGGATAGTCCGACCGCCCCGTCGCCATGATGACGTCGCGCCGCGTCGCCACGGCCACCTCGTACGGAATCTCGGGGTCCGGGTTCGCCATCGCGAAAACGATCGGGTTCTCCGCCATCGTCCGCAGCATCTCGGGGGTGACCAGATCCTTCACCGACACCCCCACGAACACGTCCGCCCCCCGCATCGCCTCCGCCAGCGTGCGGAGCGGCGTGTCCTGCGCGAAGCGCTCCTTGTACTGGTTCATCTTCTCCGTGCGGCCCTTGTAGACGACGCCGACCGTATCCACGAGAAGGACGTGCTCGCGCCGCACGCCCAACCGCACGTACATCTCGGCACACGCGATCCCCGCGGCACCGGCCCCGCAGAAGACGACCCGCACGTCCTCGATCCGCTTCTTCGCCAGCTCCAGCGCGTTGAGCAGCGCCGCGGCCGAGATGATGGCCGTGCCGTGCTGGTCGTCGTGAAACACCGGAATGCTCATGATCTGCTTGAGCCGCTCCTCGATGTAGAAGCACTCCGGCGCCTTGATGTCCTCCAGGTTGATCCCGCCGAAGGTCGGCTCGAGCGCCTTCACGATGCGGATGATCTCGTCGGGATCCTTCGTGTCGACCTCGATGTCGAAGACGTCGATGTCGGCAAAGCGCTTGAACAGCACGCCTTTGCCTTCCATGACGGGCTTGCTGGCGAGCGCCCCGATGTCGCCCAGGCCGAGCACCGCCGTGCCGTTCGAAACGACCGCCACCAGGTTGCCCTTGCCCGTGAACCGGTAGGCCGCATCGGGGTCCTCGTGGATGGCCAGGCACGGGCGGGCCACCCCAGGGGTGTAGGCCATCGAGAGGTCGCGCTGGGTCAGGCAGGGCTTCGGCGTCACGACCTCCAGCTTTCCGGGCCGCGGCTTCTCGTGATACTCGAAAATGTCCTCGTCGCGCAGCGTCATGACAGGCGGTGCTCCGGTCTGGGGAGAGCGACGCACAACGGCGTGCGCCCGCACTCGCTCACGGGGAAGGCAAGGGTGATGCCACGTGCCGCGATGAGCGACGGACCGCGGTCGTGACCCCCTAAATCCCCATGGAAGGTGATCTTACCCCGCAACCGCCCACTCGACGGAATGCCCGAGGACTCGACGGCGAGTAGCGGCGCCGATACTCCGACAGCCCCTTCGCACGAGGCCACCGGACGCGGCTTCCGGCGCCGCAGGTAGGTGTGGTCAGACCGTCCGCCGGACCTCTCGGGACGAGCCCGCCGCGCGGCGCCCGGAGGTGGGGGCGCGAGAGTGCCGATGACCCGAGCGCGTCGGATCGAGGCGGCTTTCCGGCACACGCCGACGGCGCCCCGGAGGCGGCGTCCGAGGGCCGCTCCGGCCGGCTCGCCGTGCGCCGTCAGTCGGGCTGAATCGGGCGCCCGAGGGCGGCCTCCAGTTCGCGAAGGAGGTCCTCGGGGGTAAATGGCTTGGGGAGGAATCTGGACGCTTCCGGCAGCCGGCCGGCCTCCCGCGCCTCGTGCGAATAGCCGGAGGTGAAGACCACGCGCAGGTCGGGTTGGAGGGTGCGTGCGTGCCTCCACAGCTCCAAACCGCTCAGTTCCGGCATGACGAGGTCGGTGACGAGCACGTGGATGGCCGACCCCGCGCGTTCGATCGCCTCGAGTCCTTCGCGGCCGTTCGCCGCCACCCAGACGCGATAGCCGTGGTCTTCCAGCACGCGCCGCACGAGCTGCCGCACCGTGGGCTGGTCCTCAACGACGAGGACCGTCTCGCCACCTCGCGCGCGCGGCGAGGGCGCGGGCGGCGCGCCGGGGGCCGGCGCCTGGACCGCCTCGACGCGAGGGAAATACAGCGTGAAGCAGGTGCCGCGGCCGGGCTCGCTCGCGACGCCGATGTACCCGCCGCTCTGCTTGACGATCCCGTAGACCGTCGACAGGCCGAGGCCCGTGCCCTGGCCGGCGGGCTTGGTCGTGAAGAACGGTTCGAAGATCCGCGCGCACGTGTCGGCATCCATCCCGGTCCCGGTGTCCGACACGTCGACCACGACATACGCGCCCGGCGGCACGGGCGTGTAGGCCGGCCGATTCGTCTCGGTTACTACGAGGTCCCGCGTCGCGATCGTGAGCGTGCCGCCCTCGGGCATCGCGTCGCGCGCGTTGACCGCCAGGTTCATCAAGACCTGCTGAACCTGTCCCTCGTCCACCTCGACGCGGCCGAGCGTCGGGCTGGCGCGCACGACCAGGCGCACGTCGTCTCCGAGAAGCCGCTCGAGCATCTCGGCGACACCGCTCACCACGGCGTTGAGGTCGAGCACCCGGGGCTGGAGCACCTGCCGGCGGCCGAAGGCGAGGAGCTGGCGGGTCAAACTCGCCGCGCGGTCGGCAGCTTCCACGATCTGGTTCACCTCGTCCCGCTTGGGATCGTTCCGAGGGAGCGCGTCGGCGACGAGCCGCGCGTATCCAGCAATCACCGTCAGCAAGTTGTTGAAATCGTGGGCGACGCCGGCGGCGAGGCGGCCGACCGCTTCGAGCTTCTGGGCCTGCAGCAACTGCCGTTCGGTCTCGGCGAGCTTGGCCCGGCTTTCCTCGAGCGCGGCCTGTTGCTGCTTCCAGGCACTCATGTCGCGCACGATGGCCACGATGCCCCGGAGGTCGCCGGCGTCCACGAGGCGCGCATTCACCTCGACGGGGAACCGCGTCCCATCCTTGTGCTGGTGGATCGCTTCGAACCTGGCCGAACCCTCCCGCAGGGTCTGCGCCACGCGCGCGTCGACCTCGGCGCGCGCCTCGGGTGGCCGCAAGTCGCGCGCCCGCATCGCCCGCAGCTCCTCGCGGGTGTACCCGTACACCTGCTCGGCCCGCCGGTTCGCGTCCAGCAGGCGCCCGTCGGCGCCGACGAACAAGATGACGTCCTCGGCCTGGTCGAGCAGCGTAGCGAACCTGGCTCGGGTGCGGGTCAGCTCCACCTGGGCGCGGTAGCGCTCCGCGCGCCGCACGGCGATGGCGATTCCCACGAGGGCCACGACAGCGAACCCGACGGCCACACCGACGACGCGCATCTCGGCCCCCAGCTCGGCGAGGGCCTCGTCACGGTCGACCTTCACCACGAGGCCCCACGGACGGTTTCGGATGAGGCGCGAGGCAGCGAGCACCCGCACGCCCCGGTCGTCGACGAACTCGCCGAAGCGCGCCGCGCCGAGAAGCGCTTCGCGGGCTGCCCGCCCCGGGGTGTCGGACGACCGGCGAAGTTCGAGCGGCGTCGGGTCCACACGCCGCGCCGGCCCGAGGACGACGATGTCGCGGCCCTGGCGCGCCACGAGGAAGCTCTCAGCCGTCTCGCTCGCGAAGGGCGGTGGAACGAGCACCGGAGAGAGCGATCGCTGGAGGTCCGCCTCGAGCACCACGAGACCCGCGCGTCGGGGGCCGGGTGGGACCGCGTCCACCCAGGTGGCCATCAAGACCGTGGGCCCGGTGGGCGTCTGCTTCCACCCGCCCAACGCATCGCGTCCATCGGCCAGCCGCCGCGCCTGCTCGAGGTCGTCAGGTGCGAGGTCGCGCGCGCCGGGGTCGCGCGCTATCGTCACGTCGCCGCGGACCACCCACACGCCGCGATACCCGTGTGCGCGAGCGACGTGGTCGAGCACTTCACTCAGGTGAGCGTCGGGACGCTCGACGTGGGGCGATCGGGGTGGTCCGCCGCGGCTCGCCACGAGCGACCGCGTCGTCGGAAAACTCGTGACGACGTGCAGGTCGCCCTGGCGCTCCTCGACCCAGCGCTCGACGGCCCGCCGGCGGTCGTCAGCGGCAGCCCACAGGCGCGCGCGCCAGCCGCTCACGACGGCCGCCCGCTCGCGAGCCACGAAGGCCGTCGCGAACCAGACGCCGCCGACGCCGATGGCGGCAGTGACGAGCGGAACGCTCAGCCGGCTCCACCGCCTACGGCTGCGGGGGTCGTGGCGCGGCCCCGTCATCGCTCGCCGAAGGTGCCAACGCATCTTGCCCACCACACGCACATGCCCCGCAGTCTCGCCGGTCCGGTGATCGCTCCCTTACGCCGTCTGGCCGCCATCGACCACGAGGACGTGCCCGGTAATATGCGCGGCGAGAGGCGACACGAGAAACACCACGGCGTGGGCGACGTCGTCAGGGCGGCCGAGGCGGCCCAGCACGACTTCCGCCTCCGCCTGAGCGCGCACGGCCGGCGGGAGCGCGGCGGTCATGGGCGTCTCGATGAAGCCGGGCGCGACGGCGTTGACGCGGATGCCGAAGCGGGCCAGCTCGCGGGCGACCGTTCTGGTGAAGGCGATGAGCCCGCCTTTCGACGCGGCGTAGTTGGCCTGGCCGAACTTCCCCCGAAGCGCGTTGATCGACGCGATATTGACGATCGCGCCACGGCCGCGGCGGCGCATGAGCGGCGCGCAGGCCCTCGTGAGGCGGAAGGCGCCGGTGAGGTTGACGTCGACGACCGCGTCCCACAGCTCGTCGGTGAGCTTCCAGACGACCTGGTCGCGCGTGATGCCGGCGCCGTTGACGAGGATCGTGGGCTCGAGCCCGCGCGCCACGAGCGCCGTCGCGACCCGATCGACCATCGCCGTGTCGCGGACGTCGAGCCGCACGCGCGCGACCCCGCGCGGGGCCGGCGCCACGGCCTCGCTAGGGGTAACTGGCGCGGCCACGTCGAGGGCCACGACCGTCGCCCCGGCCGCCGCGAGCATCTCGGAGGTCGCGCGGCCGATGCCCGAGGCGCCGCCCGTCACCCAGGCGACCTCGCCCGCGAGATCGATCGTGATCACGAAGCGCTCCCCGTCGCGCCCACGAGTTCGCCGCTCAGTCTCGCCGACACGCGTCGCACGTTGGGTCGCGGCCCTCGACCGCTCCAGCCGGCATCGGCGCCGCGGCGGCTCCCGCCAACGCCGCAGTCGCCCCGGCCGCCTGCAGGCGCCGGCGGCCGAGCCACGCCGCCCCGAGCGCCGCGACGAACTGGACGACGTCGGGCGCCAGGACGTTCACCCCGGCGCCGATCCTGGCGCGCATCAGGGCGACCATCGGCTCGAATCGCAGGATGCCGCCCACCAGCGTAACCTCCGGCTGCATGTGGACGCGCTTGAGGAGCTGCACCGCCCGGTCGCCGAGAGAGACGATGGCGCCCAGCATGATGTCGGCCGGCGCGGCGCCCTGCGACAGATGGTTGATGACCTCGGATTCGGCGAAAACCGCGCAGACGCCCGAGATCGGCACGGGCTGGCGCGAGGTCGCGGCGAGCGGACCGATCTCCTCGGTCTCGTAGCCGAGGTAGCGCGCCGTCTTCTCGAGAAACGCGCCCGTGCCGGCGGCGCACTTGTCGTTGAGGCGGAAGGCGGTGACCCGGTGCCCTTCGTCGAGCCGACTCGCCTTCATCGTCTGGCCGCCGATGTCGAGCACGGTGCGCGTGCCCGGGAAGAACACAGCGGCCCCTCGCGCCGCGGCGGTCAGGTCGGTCACCTGGAGCGTCCGGAACGGCACCTGGAAGCGGCCGTAGCCGGTGCTCATGACGTAGGCGACGTCCCGCGGCTCGAGCCTGGCCTCGGCGAGCGCGAGCCCGTAGACGCGCTCGGCGGCCTCGGCCAGCCGGAAGCCGGTCCTGGCGAGGCCGCGCCCGACGACGTGGTTGCGCGCGTCGAGGACGACAGCCTTCGTGTAGGTCGAGCCGACGTCGATGCCTGCCGTGTAGATCATCGGACGCTCAAGATGCGATCCAGCGCGAAGAGCGCGGCGCCGATCGCGCCCATGAAATGCGCGTCGGGGCTCACGTTCACCTCGAACCCGAGCGCGTCGTTGAGCACCTTGACGACGCCGACGTTGCGTGTGACGCCGCCCGTGAAGGTGACCTCCCGCTCGATGCCGACGCGCCGGAGCAGCCCCATGGTGCGCGACACGATGGACTGGTGAACGCCGAGCAGGATCTCCTCGATCCGCTTGCCGCGCGCCAGCCACGAGAGGACCTCCGACTCGGCGAACACGGTGCACGTCGTCGTGATCGGCACGGCGCGCGCGGCGCGGAGGGCGGTCGGCCCGAGCTCGCCGAGGGGGATCTCGAGGGCGGCGGCGGCGGCGCCGAGGAAGCGCCCCGTGCCCGCGGCGCACTTGTCGTTCATGCAGAAGTCGAGGATCTCGCCGGACGGTCCGACGCGGATCGCCTTGGTGTCCTGGCCGCCCATGTCCACGACCGTGCGGGTGGCGGGAAACAGGTGCACCGCGCCGCGCGCGTGACAACTGATTTCGGTCACCTGGACGTTGCCGAACGTCACCCGGTAGCGCCCGTAGCCCGTGCCGGCCACCAGGTCGACATTCTCCTCGCTCAGCCCCGCGTCGCCGAGCGCGGCCTGGAACCCCTCCTCGGCCGCGCGCAGCAGGTTGGCGCCGGTCTCGACGAGCGCCCGGCCCACGACGCACCGGTCCTCGTCCATCACGACCGCCTTCGTCTGCGTCGACCCCACGTCGACGCCCGCGGCGTAGCTCATCGCGCTCAGCCCCTCGCCTTCTTGCTCGCCAGGCCCTCGAAGAACGCGTCGATGCGGTTCTTGAGCTGGGCCTCCGACACGACCCGGCGATCCATCATGTCGGATTCGACGAACAGACTCGCCACGTTCGTCCGCGCCGCGAGGGCCCGCCGCCCGTCGGCGAGCCCGGTCGACACCGTCCGGCAGCTCTTGATCGGATGATAGACCACCCCGTCGATGGCGTACGGTTCGATCAGGCCGGCGACGAAGCGGTCCTGGAAGAACATGCTATCCATCGCGTGCCTGACGCTCACGAGGACGCCCTCGGCGAGGCTCTCGATCGGACGCGAGAGATCGTACTGCCACGCCAGGTCGGTGCCGCCGGAGGCGAACCAGAGGTAGGTGGAGCTGACGAAGGCCCCACCCCACTCGGCGAACAGGTCGTTGAAGCGCCGAAAGATCGGGTAGCAGGGGACGCCGACGAACACGAGGCGGAACTTCTCCTCGCGGATCGTGCCGAGGCCGTGGGCGACCTTGTACTCGAGTTCCTCGACCAGGTCGCGGAAGTACGCGGCCCCCTCCGGGGTGCCGCGGAAGCCGTTGGCGACGCCGAGGTAGATCGTCCCGTCGGTCACGGCGTTGAACGGCGCTGGCCGCTTTCGGTTCAGCTCGAGCACGCGCTGGAAGGCGCGCCCCATCCTGTTGGCGTGCGCCAGGTTCTCGCGCAATCGGTCGATGTCGAACCGCCGCCCGGTCACCTGCTCGCACCGCTCGATGAGCTCGCGGATCTGTCCGGCCACGTAGTCGCGGTCGCGCGCGAACTCCGGGCCGCCTGGCGAGCGGTCGCCGCCCGCGACGCGCGTGCCGGGCACGTCGATGACGACCGCGGGAATGCCGTAGAGCCGCTCCCAGATCTCGGCCCACTTGATGTAGGTGTTGCAGGCGTTGGTGAGGACGGCGATCGCCGGCCGAGGGATGCGGCCCATCGGGTGCTGCCCCTGGCGGAGCTGCACGGCCACGTCGGCCTTCACGTAGCCGCAGATGTCGGGCGAGTAGCCGTAGTCCTCGGCCTCGTTCAGGTATTCGTGCGCGACGCGCCGGACGGCGGTCTGCAAGGAATTGATCTCGGGAAACACCAGGGCCAGGTCGAAGGTCCGCAGCAGCTCGGCGAAGCTGCCCATGACGAAGACGTACGCCGCGGGCTCACCCGCGGCCGCGGCCCGGTCGAGCGCGGCGAACCACTCGCGGAACAGCCGTCCGCCTTCTGCCGCGCCGCGTCCGACCAGCGACGGATGCATCGTGTCCCCCTCGCCCGCGCCCGCTCACGCGAACCGCACGTTCTCCACGAACGTCTCGAGCTGGATCTGCAAATGCTCGAAGCTCGACATCCGCTCCTCGAACTCGGTGACGAAATGCGGGATGCCCTCGGCCGTCAGGGCGCGCGTGTACGCCACCTGCTCGTCCAGGCCCGGCTCGCACATCTTCGCCGCCGCCACCACCACCGCCTCGGCGCGCGCGGCCCTCACGCGCTCGAGCAGCATGCGCTCCTTCGGCTTCCGCGGGTCGTGCTGGACGGGGCTGTAGGTCGAACGGTGCAGGTACGCCTCCGCCAGCGCCTGGAGCGGATCGCCGACGGTGTCCACGTCCTCCACGATCCACCGCATCCCGATCAGCAGGTCGTCGTCGACAACGTAGCAGGATTCGCCGAGGGCGCGGAGCAGGTCAAGCGGCGGCTGCTCGCAGAAGCCGCCCTCGAAGACGACGCGCATCCGATCCTGCGCCGGCGCCTCCCGCGCCTCGATGAGCGGCAGGGTCTCGGCCAGGAACCGGTTGTGCTCGTCGCGCGGCACCACAGCACCGAGCGCGACCAGCACGTACGCCTCGTCGACCGCGAGCTTCCAGGGGGCGTCGCGGCGGACGGCGTACAGGCGCCGGAGCCACCGGCGATTCTCGTTGAAGACCGCGATCGCGCGCCACAGGTCGTCGCCGGTGACGCGGCGTCCGGCGACGTCCTCGACCACGCGCCGCAGCCGATCGTACTCGGCGGCGAGGTACGCCACCGCGTGCGCCGACGCGGCGTTCTGCGGGAGGTAGAGCAGGTGACACGGATAGGGCACGTTGCGGCCCCAGACCGCCGCCAGGTTTCGCGCCGCGTCGCAGATCGGGTGGCTGACGAACAGATCGAGCTCGAGCCGGCCCGACAGCGCCAGCTCGAGCGAGGTCTTGAGGATGGAGCATAGGTACGAGCCGAAGCGCGCCTCCGCCCGCCGCGGCTCGACCTGGGCGCCGCGGATCTTCACCGGCAGCAGGCCCGCGGCGTGCGCGATCTCCTCCGGGAAGTAGACCTGGAAATGGCCCACGACCTTGCCGCCGGCCTCGCGCCAGCGGCGGACGGTCGGGTAGGCAGCGTCCTCGACGATCGACTGTGCGAGCGACAGCCGCGCCTCGAGCGACCGCCCGGCCAGGTCGTCCAGCAGAGGCGTCACCATGTGGTCGTCAGCGCGGCGTACTCCTCGAGCATCCGCTCGTACCGCCTGCGGGCGCCCTCGCGCCCGGCGGCCTGGTCCACGGCCGCCATCCGCCCGGCGAGCAGCCGGTCCTCCTCCGGCGTCAGGACGGTGGCGACCTCCTGGAAATAGTGGTCCTCGATGCGAACGTGCTCGCGGATCATCCGCACGTAGTCGCGGGCGCTCGCCGCGAAGACCCGCGCCGCCTCGGCATCGCCGGCCCTGAGGCGCGTGAAGGCCGCCCGCATCTCGCGCAGGTAGGCGTGGTTCGCCTCGTGCTGCTCGCGCAAGGCGGCAATCGGGCTCGACTCCGGCCCGAGGCCGTGGCGCGCGAGGATCGGAAACAGATGGTGCTCTTCCTTGGCGTGGTGGTGGCTCGACGTGAACTGCTCGGAGAACTCGATAAGGTCGGCGAGCACGCCCTCGGCGACGACCTGCCCGCGCGCCAGCCGCTCGGCGACCGCCTCGATGATATCCGCCATCCGCCGGATCATCCGGTGCTCCTCGAGCAACACGTCGATCGCGCTCATGCATGCCTCCACCGGGGCGGGCGCTTCTCGAGAAAGGCGCGCACGCCCTCCACGGCGTCGTGCGTTTGCATAAGACGTTCCAGATAGTCGCGTTCGAGCGCGGCCAGCGGCGCGTCGGCCGCGGCCCGGGCTGGCCCCCGGGCGGCGAGCGCGGCATGGCGGAGCGCGGCCGCTGACTTTGGGGCGAGCGTCGCCTCGAACCAGCGGTCGACGGCAGCCTCGAGCTCGGCCGCGCGCGCCACGAGCGTCACGAGCCCCGCCGCACGCCACCGGTCGGCGTCCATCGGCTCGCCCGTGACGATCGCCTCGGTCGCGCGCGCGACGCCCACTTTCACCGGCAGGAGCGCCGCGGCGACCGGGGGGAAGACCCCGAGGGTCACCTCGGGCACACCGAGCCGCGCGGTGTCGGCCGCGAAGATGAAGTCGCACGCGAGCGCCAGCTCGAAGCCGCCCCCGAGGCACTGCCCGCGCACGATGGCGGCGGTCGGCGCCGGCACCGCCAGCAACTCGCGAACGAGCGCGCCGAGCTCGGGTAACGCCCGGCCGATCTGGTCCGGCAGGTGCTCCTCGACGCTGGCGCCGTAACTGAAATGGTCGCCGGCGCCCTCGAGGCTCACGAGCTTCACTCCCGCGTGACTGCCCATCTCCGCGAGCGCCGTGCGCACCGCGCTCATGAGGGCGATCGTCAAGACGTTGCCCTTCGGCCGGTCGAGGACGATCCGCAGCTCGGCACCGCCGTGACGCGTCAAGACCCGCACCGGTGACATCGGCGCTCACCTCGGATGAATCGCCTCAAAGAGCTCGGCGTCCCACGTCTCGCCGCGCGCCAGGCGCCGGCGCAACTCGATGAAATCCACCTCCCGCCGGCCCGGCGGGCCTTCGTTGAAGGCCCGGAAGCCCGCGCGCGCCTCGGTCATCATGTTGAGCGCCAGCCACGATCGGTTGGTCTCCGAGTTGCGCTGCCAGTGCTCGAGCTTCTTTTTTCGCAAGCTCTCGAGGGTCTTCGCCAGGCAGTCGGGGAACGTGAGGAGCAGCTTCGTGGCGAGGGCCTCGACCGCCCGGTCGAGCAGCGAGAGGTCGACCTCGCAGCCCTTGACGCGCGCCTCCGCGGCCGCCTTCGCCTGACCCGTGACGAACTCGCCGTAGACGATCCGGCCCGTTTCGTCCGTCCAGCGGTCCGTGACGACGAGCGGGTTCGGGACGAAGCGGTCGCCCTCGCGCAAGACCGGCACGACCTCGTTGACGAGGCCGAGCCGCAGCGCCTTGTAGGCCGACCAGTGCTCGCAGAGCGTGCAGCTCTCGATGGCGTAGCCGATGCCCACGTAGAGATGCAGGAAGTCGGTCGAGCCCCCGTCGGGCGCCGAGCCGTGTTTCGGTCCGGCCTGTCCGAACCGCGCGAGGTCGGAGGCGACCGAGAAATCGCACGCCATGCCGAGCTCCTGCCCGCCGGCGATCCGCATGCCGTTCACGCGGTTGATGACGGGCTTGTCCGAGAGCAGGATGGTGGTAACGGTGTCGTTGAACAGCCGCATGTACTGCTTGTATTCCAGCGGGCGGCCGGCGTAGTACTCGGCGTACTCCTTCGTGTTGCCCCCCGTGCAGAAGGCCCGCGTCCCGACGCCCGTAAACACGACGGCGACGACCGCGCGGTCCATCGACGCCTCGCGGAACGCGAGAATCAGCTCCCGCAGCGCCGCGGTCGTGTAGCTGTTGAGCTGCGCGGGGTTGTTCAACCAGATCCAGGCGTTGAACAGATCGGGCACCGGGCGGCCGCTCGCATCCAGCACGGGCTTGCGCTCGTAGACGATCGACTCGTAGCGAACGTCGCCCACCAGGCGATGATCCTTGAGCGAACTCATGCGCGTCCCCTCCTCCGCCCTCAGGTCACCCGGCCTCCGGCACCAGCACAACCCGCCTGCCGTGCGCGCGACCCGCCGCGTGCGCGGCCAGCCACGCCGGACCTTCCGCGAGCGGGCGGCACTCGACGAACGGCCGAACCTGCACGCGCCCCGAGCGCACGAGCTCGACGACCGCCGGATAGTGGCGCGGGCTGCAGCCCCAGCTCCCAAAGGCCGTCGCGTCGAGCGCCATCAGGTTCGACAGCCGGATCTCCGGTTTCTCCATCGTAAACCCGATGACGCCCAGGGTCGCGGCCGGCGACAGCAGCGCCCACGCGAGCTCCTGGCCCGCCTTCGTCCCGCTCATCTCGAGGATGCGCCAGCGCGCCGTCGTGACCCCGCTCTCGGCCGCGAGCTGGCGCTTGATCGCCTTGGCCTCGACCTCGCGCGGGTCGTACACCCACCGCGCCCCGAGGCCGGTCGCGCGCGCCAGTTTCTCCGGGTCGACGTCGATCGCCGCCACCTCGGCGCCGAAGGCACGCGCGATCTGCACGGCGTAGGTGCCGATGCCGCCGACGCCGACCACGACGACCAGATCACCGGGCGCCACGCCGGCGCGAACCACGGCCTGGTACGGCGTCGTGACAGCGTCGGCCACCACCGCTAGCTCCTCTAGGGCCAGCTCGCCGGGCAGCGATCCCAGCGCCACCAGGTGTCGCGCCGGGACGACCACATACTCGGCGAAGCCACCGTGAACGTCGTTGCCCGGCATGACCTGCGCGGCGCAGGCCGTGTCCCGGCCGGCCTGGCAAAGCGCACACCGGCCGCACGGAAACACCGCCGGCACGATGACCGCCGAGCCCACCAGCGCGTCGTACGGCGGCGCCGCTGCCTCGACGGTGCCGGCGATCTCGTGACCGAGGACGATGGGCAGCGGGCGCCGCGTCTTGACAGCACCCGTGAAAAACGTCACGTCCGTGTGGCAAAGCCCGCAGCCCGCCACGCGCACGCGCGCCTCGCCCGGCGCCGGGTCGGCGAGCTCGACGTGCCCCCACTCGACGGTGCCCGGCCCGGTCAGCAGCAACGCGCGCGCGGACACTGAAGACATCGGGGAAGCCCTCCTTGTGCCGGAAACCCGGCGACAGGCGCCGCTGCAGCCTCCCATGACCTCGACTGGCCGCGTATGACACGGGTCATAGCGTCGCCAGGCGCCAGGCTCGACGCTGGGCTCGGCTGTGCACCGCCGTCGGGCGCCGGGGCTCGTGCGCGCGGCACGGCTCGAGCGTGATACGCCGGAAACCCGGCATCGCCGCGCAGGTGGTAGCATAGCGCAGCAAGGCGTGTTCCCCGAGCGGCCAGGCCTTCACCGGCCGAGCCCGGGGCCGACGTCGCGGGCGGATCGGGCGCATCGCCGCAGGCACACGATTTGAAGCGAGGAACATCGGCCATGATTCCCACTCTTCTCGTCCTGGCAGTGCTCGTGGCGGTGGTCGGCGCGTTCCTCACGTGGCTGGTTCGCGCGTACTTCAGGCATCGCGGCGCACGCCTGATCACGTGCCCCGAGACCCAGACGCGGGAGGCCGTGCTCGTCGACGCCGGCCACGCGGCGGTCACGTCGCTCGTCGGGCGGACCGAGCTGCGCCTGAGCGACTGTACGCGCTGGCCGGAGCGGCGCGCGTGCGGGCAGGAGTGCCTGGCCCAGATCCAGGCGGCACCCGACGGGTGTCTGATCCGGGCGGTCGTGGCGCGCTGGTACGAGGGCAAGTCGTGCCTGCTCTGCGGCCGGCCGGTCGGCGAGCGCGAGTGGCTCGAGCACGAGCCGGCCCTGCTGGACCTGCAGGACCCGGCGCGCCCGACGCGGGCGTGGCGCGAGGTTCCACCCGAGCGCATCCTCGACGTACTCGCGACCCACGGCCCGCTCTGCTGGAACTGCCACATCGCCGAGACGTTCCGGCACCGGCACGCCGAACGCGTCATCGATCGCCCCTCGTTCGAGACCACGCCGCCGCCGGTCCGGCGCTGACGCCGTCGGTGCCGGAACACCGGCGCGCGCCCGCGCGATCTGTTTCGCTTCGCTCAGCACGGGAATTGCTAGTAGGGAAGGTTTACCGTTCGCAGGCGCCGACGCGAGGCTGTCGGCGTGTCGTGTCTCGCCGACGGCGTCCGGGCGGCGTATGACGCACGTCATCACGCCAGCTCGCACGGTTCGGTCATGATGCGGAGCCGGTAGGCGTGACGCGCATGGCGGTCCGAGTCCGGCTGCCCGACCTGGAACACTGGAAAGCGCAGGTCAAGTGTCAGGTCGGCTGTCCCGTCGCGACCGATGCGGGCCGCTACGTGCAGCTCATCGCCGAGGGCCGCGACGAGGCCGCGTATCTGGTGGCGCGCGCGCCGAACCCCTTCGCGTCGGTGTGCGGCCGCGTCTGCGCGGCGCCCTGCGAGGATGCGTGCCGGCGCGGGTCGATCGACCGGCCCGTGGCGATTCGTGCGCTCAAGCGGTTCGTGACCGAGCAGTACGGGGTCGAATCGATCCGGCCCGACACCCAGGGGCGGCTGCTCGAGGCCGACGTCGGCGAGGGCAACCGCTATGCCGGCCACCTGCCGGTCGCGCGGTACTGGCGCGCGCCGGCCGGACCCAACCGCCAGAAAGTGGCGATTGTCGGCGCCGGCCCGGCGGGGCTCTCGGCGGCGCACGACCTGGCGCTGCTCGGCTACGACGTCACGGTGTTCGAAGCGGCGAGCGAGCCGGGCGGGATGATGCGCTTCGGTATCCCGGAGTACCGCCTGCCTCGCAGCCTCCTGCGCGCCGAGGTCGACAAGATCCTGTCACTCGGCGTGACGCTGCGGCTCGACACCCCGCTCACGCGCGAGTTCGGGCTAGGCCACCTCCGGGCCGCGGGATTCGCGGCCGTGTTCCTCTCGGTCGGCGTCTCACGGGGTCGCGACCTCCAGGTCCCCGGCGTCACGCTCGACGGCGTCGTCAAGGCGATCGACTACCTCCTCAACGTCAACCGGGGCTACCGCATGGACCTCGGTCGCCGCGTGGTCGTGGTGGGTGGCGGCTTCGTCGCGTTCGACGCGGCGCGCACGGCGCTAAGGGCCGCCGACCTCGCGGCCGCGGCGCGGGGCGAAGGGGTCCCCGCAGGCGAGCGCGCGGTGTCGGCGGCCGGGCCGGGCGCGCGGGCGCGAGGCACCACGGAAGCCGTTGAGCTCGGCGCCGAGACCGACGCGCGGGTCAAGGAAGCGCTCGACTCGGCGCGGGCCGCGCTGCGCGGCGGCGCTACCGAGGTGACCATCGTCTCGCTCGAAAACTTCGACGAGATGCCCGTGCTGCGCACGACGCAGGGGCTCGAGGAGTTCGAGGAAGCAAGGAAGGAGGGCATCCGGTTCGTCACGCGCCGCGGGCCCAAGCGGTTCCTCGGCGACGGGCGCCTGCGGGCGGTCGAGCTGCGCGGCGTGCGCGCGGTGTTCGACGCCGAGGGCCGGTTCGACCCGCGCTACGACGATGACGACACGGTGACGCTTCCGGCTGACGCGTGCATTTTGGCGATCGGTCAGCGGGCCGACCTCTCGTTCCTGTCGCCCGAGGACGGCGTCGAGGTCACGCCCGGCGGCATCATTCGCGTCGATCCGGAGACGCTGGCGACCTCGGCGCCAGGGGTGTTCGCCGGCGGCGACGTGGCGTTCGGCCCGCGCAACCTCATCGAGGCGGTCGCCAACGGCAAGCGCGCCGCGCGCGCCATCCACGAGTATCTCGCTCGGGGCGGCGCGCGACTCGACGTGCGGCTGGAGATCGAGAAGCTGCCGACGAGCCGCTACCGCATGCTCGCCGGCTTCGAGCAGCTGGACCGCGAGCCGCCGCCGACCATCGACGTCGGGCGGCGGACGGGCATCGCGGAGGTCGAGGTCGGCTACGACGCGGCGGCCGCCAGGCGCCAGGGCGCCCGGTGCCTCGTCTGCCACGTGCAGACGATTTACGACCCGGACAAGTGCGTCCTCTGCAACCGCTGCGTGGACGTCTGTCCCGAGTACTGCCTCGCCCTCGTCCCCTTCGAGTCGCTGGCGCTCGACGAGGCGACCCGCGCCGCGCTCGTCGCCCGGGCGGAGGCAGGCGGGCTGCCGCTTGCGGCGATGATCAAGGACGATGAGCGGTGCATCCGGTGCGGGCTGTGCGCGATCCGCTGCCCGACCGACGCCATGACGATGGAACGGTTCACGATCACGGAACGCTGGGTGGAGGGGTCTGCGGTATGAGCGATCCGACTCGCGCGAAGCCCGATCGGCGCGAATTCCTCATGCGGCTCGGCCTGGGGGCCGGCATCGCCGGCGTGGCCACGCAGGGCGTGGCGTCGCTCCGGTCGCTCGTGCCCAACGTGTCCTACGACGCGCCCACCACGGTCAAGCTGGGGCCGCCCGGCGAGTTCCCGGAGGGCATGAAGTTTCTCTCCGCCGAGCGGCTCTTCGTCTTCCGTCAGGGCAACACGTTCCACGCGATCTCGGCCGTCTGCACGCATCTCGGCTGCACGGTGCGGGCCGAGGCCCTCAGCCAGCCGGTCGAGCGCGAGGTGGGCGGCGCGAGGCTGCGCCTGACCCATCGATTCCTCTGCCCGTGTCACGGGTCGCGCTACGAGGGCGACGGCCGCAACGTGGCCGGCCCGGCGCCGCGTCCGCTCGTGTGGTACCGCCTGTCGATCGCCCCCGACGACGGGCAACTGGTGGTGGATCTGGCGGACGAAGTCGACCACGACTTCCGCCTGACGCTCTAGCCGCGAGGGAGATGAGGCGATGGCCCTGAGGCTGTGGGCGAGGAGCGAGGAACCGAGCGCCCCGGGCGTGCGCCCGCGCCCGTTCTGGAGCGTGCGGCCGCAGTCGGACCGCGACGCGGGCGACGCGGTCGTGGCCAACCTCCTGCTGCACTGGTTCCCGGCGAAGGTCGCCAAGCCGTCGCTCGCGTGGACGTATTCCTTCTGGCTGGGCACCGCGTCGGCCGCCCTGTTCCTGCTGACCCTGCTCTCGGGTGTCCCGCTCATGTTTCTCTACGTCCCGTCGGTCGAGCGGGCCTACCAGTCGGTGAAGGACATCGAGTTCGTGGTGAGCTTCGGCTCGTGGATCCGCGCGGTGCATCGCATCTCGGCGCACCTGATGGTGATCGCGGTAGCCCTCCACCTGGTTCGCACCTTCCTGACCGGGGCGTACAAGAACGCGGCGGGCAACGACCAGCGGCGGCAGTGGAACTGGGTGCTCGGCGTGGGAATGCTGCTCGTGACGCTCTTCCTCTCGTTCACAGGCTATCTGCTGCCGTGGGACCAGCTGGCCTTCTGGGCCGTTACGGTCGGCACCAACATCGCGTCGTCGATCCCCATGATCGGCCCGGGCGTGCGGGAGCTGCTCATCGGCGGCCGGACGATCGAGCAGGCCACGCTCATTCGCTTCTACGTGCTGCACATCTTCGTGCTGCCCGGCCTGCTCGGCGTGCTCTTCGCGTACCACATGTGGCGCGTGCGGAAGGACGGCGGCCTCGCCGTGGCGGACCACGCGACTGTCGTCGAGCGCCACGAAACGCCGGTGGCGGCGACCAAGACCTACACGCTGCTCGGGGTGGCCCGGGGCACCTCGCCCTTCGTCCGCGCGGCGAGCACCGAGGCACCGGCCCTCACGGTCAACGCGGTGCCCGACCTGACGCGGCGGGCGGCGATCGTGGTGCTCGGCACGATCGCCCTCGTGAGCATCCTGTCGGTGCTCCTCGCGTCGCCCCTCGAGGAGCCGGCCAACCCGCTCGTGACGCCGAACCCGGCGAAGGCGCCGTGGTACTTCCTCTGGCTGCAGGAGCTGGTCACGATCACGACGGTGCAGATCGGGTCGTATACGGTGAACGGCGCCTTTCTGGGCGGCGTGCTCGTGCCGGGGGTGCTGGTCCTGCTGCTGACGATCTGGCCCTGGCTCGACACGAGCCCGGCCGCCTGCGCCGGCCGCTGGTTCCCCGCGGCGCGGCGCTGGCAGAACCTCGTGTTTCTGCTCATCGTGCTCGCGGTCGTGGTCCTGACGGTGATCGGCCTGTGGCTGCGCGGGCCGTACTGGCAGTTCTACTGGCCGTGGCAGCGGTGGCCGGAGATTCCGGCGCGCCTCTGACGAGGCGGCCAGCTCGGGGGATGACCGAGACCTGACCATGGAACACCGCACCGATTCCCCGTATCCGGCGACCGACCGCCCGATCCTCGCGGGCGTCGGCGTCGTGCTGGTGGTCTCGACCGTGCTCTTCTGGTGGGCCGACCGCACGCACGACTGGCGTTACTACCAGTACCGATTCCGCCAGATGGTGGCCGAGCGCTTCGGCGCGGACAAGGCGGCCGCGGTCCCGTCGGGGATCCAACAGGTCTGGGTCTCCGAGCTCCGGCGCGCCGACCGCTGCCAGACGTGCCATCAGGCGGTCTCGTGGAAGGGCTTCGAAACGGCCGAGGAGCCCTGGCGCACGCATCCGCCCGAGCCGATCCGGATCCATCCCGTCGCGCGCTACGGGTGCACGGTCTGTCACGGGGGGCAGGGTTGGGCCATCGATACCGGACCAGCGCACGGCGAGGTCGCCCACTGGGAAGAGCCCCTGCTCAGCCGGTGGCTCGGCGAGTCGTACTCGCTGGCGACGGACAAGCGGGCGCTCATCCAGATGAACTGCAATATCTGTCACCGCTACGACCGCGAGACGAAGGGTGCCGAGGCCATCAACCTGGCCAAGCGGCTCGTCCGGGAGAAGGGGTGCCGGGCGTGTCACGTCATCAACGGCTCCGGCGGCACCATCGGGCCCGACCTGACGGAGGTCGGCGACAAGGCGCCCGAGCAGTACGACTTCAGCCGGCTGTCGGGCCAGAAGACGGCGTTCGCCTGGCACGTGGCGCACTTCAAGGATCCGCGGGCGCTCGTGCAGGACACGGTCATGCCCAACTTCCACTTCACGACCGAGCAGGCGCAGGCCCTCGCCATGCTCGTGCTGTCGTGGCGGCGGGTGGCGGTGCCGGCGGCGTACCTCTCGGGAGCGCCGCGCACCGAGCCCCGGACGGCCGAGGAGGTCAAGCGCGAGGAAGAGATGAAGACCGGGCCCGGCGCCTGGTTCGTCTCGACGGGCTGCTTTGTCTGCCACTCGATCTCGGTCTTCGGCGTCACGAGCCCGGCGCAGATCGGGCCAGACCTCTCCATCGCCGTCGAGGACGTCCAGAAGCGCTTCGGCCGGACGATCGACGATTTCCTGCGCGAGCCGACAGGGACGATGGCGGTGGTGCTGTCGCGGCAGATCGTCCTGACGCCCGAGCAGAAGCAGGTCGCCGTGCAGAAGCTGCGCGAGGCGTTCGCGGAATACCAGCGGCAGCAGCAAGCCAGCCCAACGCCGGGAAATGGTGGCGCGCGGTGACGCTCGAGCGCGGGCGCGTCGGCGCCCGTTGGAGAACCGGATCGTGGAACTCGGAACGTGAGCTACAGTCACCAACCAAGGAGCGGCGTATGTCCCCACGCAAGCATCCCTACATCTGGAGCTCGGTGGCCGTCCTGATCGGGCTGGCGGCGCTTGCCGCGTACTGCGCGCCGCGGGCGCCGGAAGAGCGGCGCCCGACGGCAGTCTCCGACATCGCGATCGCGGCGCAGAAGGTCTACGTGGCGCCGGGCGACCTCGACGAGTACTACATGTTCGCGTCGGGCGGGCACTCGGGGAACGTCTACGTCTACGGCATCCCGTCGATGCGCCACATCGTGACGATCCCGGTGTTCACGCCGTATCCGGCCACCGGCTACGGGTTCGACGACGACTCGAAGAAGATGCTCGGCGGGTTGACCTGGGGCGATGTGCACCACCCGTCGCTCTCCGAGACCAACGGTGACTACGACGGCCGGTGGCTGTTCGTCAACGACATGAACGGCCGGATCGCCCGGATCGACCTGCGCGACTTCAAGGTGAAGCAGATCATCGGGCCCGTGCCCAACGTGTCGGGTAACCACGCGTCGGCGTTCGTGACGCCGAACACCGAGTACTCGGTGATGGCGTCGCGCTTCTCGATCCCGATTCCCAAGGGGACGGCTGTCGAGGTGAGCAAGTACGCGACGGAGTACAAGGGCGTCGTCACGGGCATCAAGATCGACCCGAAGACGGGCGAGATGTCCTTTGGGTGGCAGGTCGTGCTGCCGCCGTTCGACTACGACCTCGGCGACGCGGGCAAGCTCGTCTCGGACGGCTGGGTGTTCTTCACCTCGTACAACACCGAGCGGGCCACGGGCAAGCTCGAAGTCACGGCCTCACAGCGCGACCGCGACTACATCGCCATGATCGACTGGCGGCTCGCCGAGAAGGCCGCGGCCGAGGGCAAAGGCCGGACGATCGGCGGCGTGCGGGTCATCGACCCGCGGGAGGTGCCGGGCCTCGTCTATTTCCTCCCCTGCGGCAAGTCCCCGCACGGCGTCGATGTCTCGCCCGACGGCAAGTACATCATCGGCTCGGGCAAGCTCCAGGGCGTCACGACCGCCTTCAACTTCGAGAAGGTCCAGACGGCGATCCGCAACAAGAACTTCACGGGCGACGAGGATGGCATCCCGGTCCTCAACTACGACGCCATCAAGGACGCCGAGGTGCCCGTGGGCCTCGGGCCGCTCCACACCCAGTTCGGGCCCGATGGCCACGCCTACACGTCGCTTTTCGTCGACAGCGCCATCGCCAAGTGGAAGCTGGGCACCTGGGAGGTGGTCGACAAGGTCCCCATGTCGTACTCGATCGGTCACCTGGCCGCCGCCGAGGGCGACACGGTGAACCCCGACGGCAAGTGGCTGGTGGGCCTCAACAAGCTCTCGCACGGGCGGCACCTGTCGGTGGGCCCGTCGCAGCCCGAGTCCTCGCAGCTCGTGGACATCAGCGAGGAGAAGATGAAGCTGCTCCTCGACTCGTTCACCGAGCCCGAGCCCCACTACGCCCAGATCATCAAGGCCGACAAGCTGAAGCCGATCGAGGTGTACCCGAAGGAGGAGAACAAGCATCCGCTGGCGATCTGGGACGTCAAGGACGCCGGCTTGACTCGCCAGGGCAACCGCGTCATCGTGAAGATGATCGCCGTCCGGTCGACGTTCACGCCGACCGACTTCGAGGTGCGGCAGGGTGACGAGGTCACCGTGGCCGTGACGAACATCGAGCAGACGACCGACGAGCTGCACGGCTTCGCCGTCCTCGACTACAACATCAACATCGTCGTGGATCCGGGCGAGACCAAGACCGTGACGTTCAGGGCCGACAAACCGGGGGTGTTCCCGTACTACTGCACGAACTTCTGCTCGGCGTTGCACCAGGAGATGCAGGGCTACATGGTCGTCCGGCCCCGCTGAAAGACCCGCCCCTCCCGCCGTTGACTCCCGGGACCGGAGCCGCGCCTAATCCGGTCCCGGGGGCGCGGGGCCCGGCCCCGCTCGACAGGTGAGTGCCATGCGAACATTCTTCATCTCCACGAGTCGGTTTCTCGATCACATCGTCGGCCTGGCGCCTCGCAGCCTCCTCGTCGTGGCGGCGCTCGCGCTCCTCCTGACCTACTTTCTCCCGCTCTGGAACCTGACGATGTTCGCGCCGCAGTACCCGGATGGCTTGCGGCTCGACATCTACAGCCACGCCCTCGCAGGCGGGCGCCGGGGACAGGACATCAGGGAGATCAACGTGCTCAACCACTACATCGGCATGCGCGACATCGCCGAGGAAGACTTCACCGAGTTCAAGTGGATGCCGTTCGTGATCGGCGCCCTCGCGCTGCTCTGTCTGCGCGCGGCCGTGCACGGCAATGGCGGCAGCCTCGTGGACGTGCTGGTGCTCTTCGTCTACTTCGGCGCGTTCTCGCTCTGGTCGTTCGCCTACAAGCTCTACCAGTACGGGCACAATCTCTCGCCGACCGCCGCCGTCAAGGTCGAGCCGTTCATGCCCCCCGTCTTCGGGTTCAAACAGATCGCAAACTTCCAGGTCTACTCGTACCCGCAGGCAGGCACCTACGTGATGCTGGCGGTGTTCGCATGCCTCGTCCTCGCCGTCTTCTTCGCGTGGCGCGAAGGCCGGCTGGCCGAGGCGTGAAGGGCGCCTTCGGCCGATGAGCCGGATGTCGAGGGAGGCGGGATGATCGTCGCGGGTCTGGTGCTCGGCGCGGCGCTGGCGCAGACAGTGGTCGGGCCGACGCCGGGGGCGGTGGAGGGGCAGCCCGCGCAGACCTCTCCTGTCCAGACCCTCGTCGACCGCGCCGCTCCCGGTGAGACGGTCGTCGTCGGACCCGGCGTCTACGAGGGCGACCTCGTGATCGACAAGCCCCTGCGACTGGTCGGCCGTGGCTGGCCGCTCCTCCTCGGATCCGGCACCGGCAGCGTCGTGCGCGTGCGCGCTGATGGCGTCGAGATCGCGGGATTCCAGATCGACGGGCGCGGTGGTGGCGACCTGGGCCGCGACCCGGCCGGTGTCCACGTGACCGGCCACCACGTGACGGTGCGGGAGGTTCGCATCCGCAATACCCTGTTCGGCATCTACCTCCGCGAGGCGAACGGTGCCACGGTCGACCGCACGACCATTCGAGGCATTCCGGGCAAGGCGCCCGGCGAGAAAGGATCGGGCATCCACGTCTGGAACACCGACGGCTTCCGCCTGACGAACAACGACATCGCCGACGTCCGCGACGGCTTCTACATTCAGTCCTCGCCGCACGGCGTCGTGGCGGGCAACCGGGCGCGCAACCTCCGCTACGGGCTCCACTACATGTTCTCGGACGACAATACGTTCGAGGACAACTGGTTCGAGAACGGCGACGCCGGGACGGCGATCATGTACTCGCGACGCATCGTGTTCCGGAAAAACCGCTTCGTCCACAACCGGGGCTTCGCCTCGGTGGGCCTGCTCTTCAAGTCGTGCGAGGACGCCCTGGCCGAAGACAACGTCATCGCCGACAACGCCCGGGGCGTCTTCATCGAAGACTCGTACCGCGTGACGCTGCGCCGCAACCTCGTGGCGAAGTCCGACGTCGCCATCGTGCTCTACGACATGGCCGGCGGCCACCGCGTCGAGGGGAACGTCTTCGTGGCGAATCTCTCGCCGCTCTTTACCACGGTGCGGCGAACCGACACCGTGTTCGCGGGCAACTACTGGTCGGACCACGACGCGCCCGACCTCGACGGCGACGGCTACGCCGACCAGCCGTCTCGCCTCTCGAGCGTGTTCGACCGCCTCCGGGGCAACCTGACGGCGGCCGACCTCTTCGCGCAAGGGCTCGCCGCCGCGGCGCTCGGCGTCGCCGAGCGCGCGTTCCCCGTCATCGACCCGCTGCCGATCGTCGACGCTCGACCCCTGGCGAGACCGCCTGCCACGCCGACGTGGCCGGCGTTGCCCGCCGAGACGCCGCTGGCGCGACCGGTGGCGATGCTCGCGTCCGGCATCTGCGCTGTCGGTGGGCTCGTCGCCCTCGCCGCGGGCCGCCGGCCGCGGCGCGCGCGCACGAGGTCATCACGATGATCGCGTACCTGGGGTTCTCGAAACGCTACGGCTCCCAGCGCGCCGTCGAGGACCTCACCCTCGAGGTGGGTCCGGGCGAGGTCGTGGCGCTCCTCGGCCCGAACGGCTCCGGCAAGACCACGACGACCAAGGCGGCCGCCGGGCTCGTCCGCCCGTCGACCGGCGAGGTTCGCCTCGGCCGGCCCGGTCGACCGGCCACCGACCCCGAGGCGCGTCGTCTCGTCTCGTTCCTCCCGCAGAAGGTCACGCTCCCAGAGTCGCTTTCCGGCCGTGAGGTCATGGAGTTCTACTGCGCCCTCCGCGGCGCGAACGCCGCGCGCGTCGACGAAGTGCTGCGCTTCGCGGCGCTCAACGGCGCCGCCGACCGGCTCGTCGGTACTTACTCGGGCGGGATGGTGCAGCGCCTCGGCCTGGCGGTCGCCATCCTGCCCGACACGCCCATCTTGCTCCTCGACGAGCCGACCGCGGCCCTCGACCCGGACGGCTTGTGTGCCTTCTACGGGCTCATCGAGACCAGACGACGGGCGGGCGCGACCGTGTTTTTCAGCTCGCACCAGATGGGCGACGCCGAGCGCCTCGCCGACCGCTTCGCCATCCTCGTCCAGGGCCGCCTGGTCGCCACGCTGACGCAGGCCGAGCTCAGCGCACGCCTGGCCGACCGCGGCGTCATGCGGGTGCGCCTCGACCGGCTCCCGGAAGGCTTGCTCTCGACGATCCAGCGCCGCGCACCCGGTGCCCGCTGGGTCGCCGGCGAGCTCCTCATTCCCGGCCCGGCTTCCGCCCGTCCGGAGCACCTCGATTCGATCCGCGCGGCGGGCGCGGAAATCCGGGGCTTAACCGCCGAGGAAGGTCGCCTCGACCAGCTCTACCGCGAGCTGGTGGGCGACGTGCAGCACGGGTCGGCCGCTCTCCCGGCCCGGGGAGGAACCCATGCGGCTGCCGACGGGTCCTGAAGGTTCGTCGACGCGGCGCTCGCCTGGCGGAGGCCGCCACCTCGCGGGGCGCCTCGCGATCCTGGGTGGCCTAGCGCTCGCGGTCGGATGCGCGGCCGGGCCCCCGCCGCCCGCGGCGCTCGATCCGCAGCACACGAGCTGTGCGCAGTGCCGGATGATGGTGTCCGACGTGCATTTCGCGGCGCAGCTCGTCGCGCCCGGCGAAGAGCCCCTGTTCTTCGACGACCTGGGGTGTCTGCGCAGCTATCTCTCCAAGCGCCCGACGCTCCCGCGCGGTGCGACCGCCTACGTCGCGGATCACCGAACCGGTCACTGGGTGGCGGCGGCGGAAGCCGTGTACTCGAAGGTCGACGGCCTGGCGACGCCCATGAACTCCGGTCTCGTCGCGCACGCCGACCAGGCCTCTCGTGACGCGGACGAGTCGGCGCGGGGCGGCGTCGTGATGGCGGTGAGCGACCTGTTCGGGCCCGCCGGGCCGCCCCGAGGACGGTGAAAAAGGCATGAACGCCATCGGCCTCTGTGCGCGCCAGGAACTGGCGCTCGCTGTGCGCTCGCGGTGGTTGCAGATCTTCGCCGTCGTCTTCGCCGCCCTCGCCCTGCTCGTCGCCTCGTCCGGCTATCTGCTCGCCGGGGGGAGCGGGATGCAGGACTTCGCGCGGACGGCGGCCTCGCTCGTCCAGCTCGTCCTGCTCATCGTGCCGCTCGCCGCCATGCTGTTCGGCGTGCTCGAGCTGACGCTGGACCGCGGCGCTGCCGAGCTGCTCTACTCGCAGCCGGTGCCGCGCGCGGCCATTCTCCTCGGCAAACTCCTGGGGCTGTTCGTCGCGCTCGTGGCCGCGCAGGCGATCGGCTTCGGGGCCGCCGGCGTCGTGATTTTCTCCGGCGCCGGGGACTGGGGCCTCGAAGGCTTTCTCGGGGTCGTGGGCGGCGCGGTGGTGCTCACGGCGGTCTTCCTCGGGGTGGCGGCGCTCGTGGCCGCCGGCCAGTTCGGTCGTCGGCGCACCCGCGCCCTCGCCGTCGCCCTCGTCGTCTGGTTCACCGCGGTCGTCGCGTTCGATATCGCGGTGCTCGGCCTGGCCTCGCTGCTGCGCTCGGGCACCGCCTCGCGCCTGCTCATCGTGGCGGTGCTCGTCAACCCGGTGGACGCCGTGCGCACCGGAACCCTGCTCGCCATCGAGGGGACGGCGGCGTTCGGCGCCGCGTCGCTGGCCTTCCTGCGCTTCACGCGCGGGCCGGGAGGTGCCGCCGCGCTGATTGGGGTGTCGCTCCTCCTCTGGACGATCGTTCCCTCCGTCGTGGCCGCCTGGCGCCTGCGCCGGGTCGATATCTGATCCGATCGGACCCGACAGCGAGCGTGATGGTCACCGCCGGGGCCGCCAGGCACGCGCGCGTGTCGACCTCTCGTGGCGCCGGGAACCCCGGCCGTCTGCGCCGCCAGCGCCGTCGTCTTCTCGCCGCCGCGATGGCGACCTGGCCGCCGGCGTGTCGCGCCCCGCGGCTCGACCCCCTGGCTGCCCTCCGGATCGAGTGAGCGAGGCGCCGGAGCCTGGACCCACCGCGGGAAGACTCGATATACTGGCGCGGTTTCCGCGTCAGCCCCGCCGGTCTGGCGTCTGCCGCGGCAGGCGCCGTGAGCCTCGCCTCGGTTGCCGGATCGGACAGGCGGCGGGCCATGTGACGCCCCATGCCGTCGCGACACCCCGCCGTGGCCCCAGGGTCCGACGTCGCGCACGCAACCGCCTGGGGTCTCGTCGTCGCTGGCGTGGTGGTCGCCGGCATCTACACCGGTAGCCGCGGCCTCCGCGATTTCGACACGGCGCTCGTCTCCTACGCGGGCGCCACGGTGTTCGCGGCGTTCGGCCTCGGCTACCGGTACGCGATGTGGCTCCGGCGCCCGCCGACGCGTCTCTACTGGCGGCGCGGGTGGCAGCTCTTTCTCGCGCGTGGGAAGCGGTGGGCGCACCTGGAGCTGCTCGCGCGCCTCCTCTGGGACAACTTCGTCGCCCAGCGGTTCATCGAGCGGCGCTCGCGACTGCGCTGGGTGGCCCACTGGTCGATCGCCTGGGGGTGCCTGCTGGCGGCCGCGGTGACCTTTCCGCTGTCGTTCGGGTGGGTGCGCTTCGAGACGCCGCGCGACGTGCAAACCCACTACGACGCCTATGTCTTCGGCGTGCGCCTCTTTCGCTTTCGCCTCGACGGCCCCCTCGCGCCGTTCGTCTTCAACATCCTCGTCATCGCGGCGGTGCTCGTGATCGTCGGCGTGCTGCTCGCGCTGTGGCATCGGGGCCGCGACCGCGCGGCGCTCGCCGTTCAGCAGTTGTCCAACGATCTGGTGCCGCTCGCCCTCCTCTTCGCCGTATCGGTCACCGGGCTGTTTCTGACCGCGTCTACGCATTTCCTCCACGGCTTGCAGTACGGCTTCCTCTCGCAGCTCCACGCCGTCATGGTCATCTTCACCTTGCTCTATCTGCCCTTCGGCAAGTTCTTCCACATCTTCCAGCGCCCGGCGCAGCTCGGCGTGGCGTTCTACAAGCGTGCCGCCGAGGCCGGCGAGCGCGCCCGGTGCCGTCGGTGCGGCGAGCCGTTCGCCGCGCAGCTGCAGGTCGAGGACCTGAAGCTCGTCGAAGCGGCCCTCGGCATCCGCTACGCGCTCGCCGACGGGGGCCACTACCAGCACGTGTGTCCCGCGTGCCGACGCAAGGTCGTGGCCCTCGCGCAGGACCTGATGTGGCGGGCGACACGGGTCGAGGCCGCGACTGCCACCACGGCATCGTCCCACGACGACCTCGTGCCCCATGGCCAAGATCCCCGCGCCCATTGCTGACCTCGTGCGGGCGTTCGGACCGCACCCGAATTATGTCCCTGCGGGCGGCTGGACCACGAGCCTCGAGCCCGACCGCCTGGTGCCCACCCATTGCTGCTTCTGCGGCCAGCAGTGCGGCGTCCAGCTCACGGTTCGGCACAACACGGTCGTCGGCTTCGAACCCTGGGAGGACTTCCCGTTCAACCGCGGCAAGCTCTGTCCGAAGGGCGTCAAGCGTTACCTGCAGAACGGGCACCCCGATCGCCTGACGACGCCGCTCGTCCGACAGGACGGGGGCGGCTTCGAGCCGATCGCGTGGGAGGAGGCGATCGTCCGCGCGGCGCGCGAATTCCGGCGTCTGCAGCGCGAGCACGGGCGCGACGCGGTCGCCGTGCTGACAGGCGCCTCGATCACCAACGAGCGGGCGTACCTGGTCGGCAAGTTCGCCCGCGTCGCGCTCGGCACGCCTCACATCGATTACAACGGGCGTCTGTGCATGGTCTCGGCCGCGGCCGCCGCGAAGAAGATGCTGGGCATCGACCGCGCTGCCAACCCCTGGAGCGACATCCCGAAGGCAGAGGTCGTCCTCGTCGCCGGCGCGAACATCGGCGAGTGTGCGCCGATCACCACCGACTATCTGTGGCAGGCCCGGGAGCGCCGCGCCCGCGTGATCGTGCTCGACCCGCGGATGACCCCGGTCGCCCGCACGGCGGACCTGTTCATCCCGGTGAGGCCAGGTGGGGACATCGGCGTTTTCAACGGCATGCTCCACGTGATGATCGAGCGCGGCTGGATCGATCGCGCCTTCATCGACGCTCACACGACGGGCTGGGACGACGTGGTCGCGGTCGTCAAAGAATACCCGCCGGCGCGTGCCGCCGCGATCGCCGGCGTCCCGCCGGCGTTGATCGTCCGCGCCGCGGAACTCTGGGGCCGGGCGCGCACGAGCTTCCTCCTCCACGCTCGCGGCATCGAGCACCACAGCAAGGGCGTGGACAACTGCATGGCGGCGCTCAACCTCGTGCTCGCCACCGGGCGGATCGGTCGCGAGGGGTGCGGCTACGCCATGATCACGGGCCAGGGCAACGGCCAGGGCGGTCGGGAGCACGGCCAGAAGTGCGACCAGTTGCCGGGCGGGCGCGACATCGAGAACCCCGACCACCGCCGGTACGTCGCCGGCGTCTGGGGTATCGACGAAGCGACGCTGCCCGGCAAAGGTCTCTCGGCGGTCTCCATCTTCGAAGCGATTCACGAGGGCCGCATCAAGGGCCTGTTGCTCCTCTGCTTCAACCCGGTGGTGTCGCTGCCCGACGGCCACTTCGTCCGCGAGGCGCTCGAACGTCTCGAATGGTTCACGGTCATCGACTTTTTCCTGTCGGAAACCGCGCGCCACGCGGACCTCGTGCTGCCCAGCGTGCTGATGGAGGAAGACGAGGGAACCACGACGACCGTGGAAGGACGCGTCGTCCGCCACCGCAAGGTGGTTGAGCCTCCGCCGGGCTGTCGAGAAGACTGGCGGATCCTGTGCGACCTCGCGGCCCAGCTCGGTGCCGGCGACAAGTTCGGGTACCGGTCGCCGGCCGAGATCTTCGACGAGCTCCGCTGGGCCTCGCGCGGCGGCGTGTCAGATTACTTCGGCATCACGTGGGAGCGCATCGACCGCGAGCACGGGGTGTTCTGGCCGTGTCCCTCACCGGAGCATCCGGGGACGCCGCGTCTCTACGAGGGTGGGCGCTTCGCCCATCCCGACGGCCGCGCCCGGTTCCAGCCGGTCCACTGGCGACCCCAGGCCGAGCCCCCGGACGACACCTACCCCGTCATCCTCACGACCGGACGGGTCGTCTCTCACTACCTCTCGGGAACCCAGACGCGGCGCATCGGAGCCCTCGTCGACGAGCACCCTCAACCGTTCTGCGAGATGCACCCGAAGCTGGCGACGACCCTCGGCGTCGTCGACGGCGATTTCGTGAAGGTCGAGAGTCGACGCGGAGCGATTGTCGTCCGGGCCAGGGTCGTCCGGGCGATTCGTCCCGACACGGTCTTCGTCCCCTACCACTGGCCGGACGATCGCTCGGTGAATCGCTGTACGATCCGCGCCCTGGATCCCGTGTCGGAGATTCCCGAGTTCAAAGCGTGCGCCGTGCGGGTCACGAAAGTGGAACCCCCGGGGGACGAACTGTCGGCGTTGCCGCCGGAGGCCGGAGGCGTGCGGTGAGCGAACGCGCCTTCTTCATCGACTACGCCCGGTGCATCGGGTGCCGCGCGTGCGTCGAGGCCTGCGCGGAGTGTGACACCCACCGTGGGCACTCGATGATCCACCTCGAGACGATCCACCGTTCCGACACGGTGCAGACGGCGCCCCAGGTCTGCATGCACTGCGAGGACCCGATCTGCGCCGAGGTCTGCCCCGCCGACGCCATCAAGGCCACGCCCGACGGGGTCGTCCAGAGCTCGCTCAAGCCCCGGTGCGTCGGCTGTTCGAACTGCGTGCTCGCCTGTCCCTTCGGCGTTCCGAAGTACTTCGTCGAGTTCGACCAGATGATGAAGTGCGACCTCTGCTACGACCGCACGAGCGCCGGCAAGAAGCCCATGTGCGCCACGGTGTGTCCGTCGCAGGCCCTCGCCTACGCCACGCCCGAGGAAATCGCGCGCACGCGCGCGGGGCGGGCGATCAACGAGTGGCAGTTCGCCGGCGAGCGCGTGCGCACTCGGGTGTACGTCATGACGCCGCCCACGGTCAGCGTCGTGCGCGTCGATCTCGTGCGCCGCGACGGCTCGCCCGTGCTGCTCCACCGCGAGCCCCCCGTGCGCGACGATGTGGCGGCGGTGCTTGGAGAGCTGTGATGGCCCACGCCAACCGCAGCGAAGCGCCCCGCGATCGACAGCCCCGCTGGCGATCGGATTTTCCGGTGCGCTGGGACGAGGACCACTACCTCACCCGCCGGGAGCTCGCCAAGTTCCTCACCCTCGGGTCTGCGCTTCTGGCCCTGGCGAACGGCGCGCTGGCCTTTCTGGCGCGTCGACTCGGCTCGCCGGTGGCCCCGAGCGTCCGGGTGGCGCGCGCCTCGGCGCTCGGTCCGGGCCAGTCGGTGCTCTTCCGGTACCCGACCGATGAGGACCCGTGCATCCTGGTTCGCTGTCGGGACGGTACCTTGCGCGCCTACTCCCAGGTCTGCACCCACCTGGCCTGCGCCGTCGTCCATCGCCCGGAGGACGACCTTCTGTGGTGTCCCTGCCATCGGGGCGCCTTTGCGTGCGTTGACGGCCGTCCCACACAGGGACCTCCGGTGCGGCGCTTGCCGCGCATTCGCCTCGAGGTGCGCGGCGACGAGGTTTACGCGGTGGGGGTGGAGGAGTGAGGGGGGAAGGTTGTCGTTCGGAGAAGAGCACCTGTCGTTCGGCTGACGCGTGTCGTGGGGTGAACACTTGCCGTTCGGCTGACGCGTGTCGTTCGACTCACGCGCCGTCGTTCGACTCACGCTTGTCGTTAGGACGAGTACTTGCCCTCGACGGCGGATGTCAGTCGTTCCGCGGCGAGCGCCAGCCCCTACGGCAGTCGTAAGCCACCTCACGGCGATCGTCAGGCACCAAGCGGCAATCGTCAGCCCCCTACGGCACGCGTCAGCCCCTAGGAAGCTCGCTGACGCGTACACGACGAGTGGACCCTCGAGCAACATGGCAACGTGGCCCTCGCTCAGCTCCGCCGAGTTCTCACTCCGCGGGTGGCATGATTTAGCCGTCCCATTATTCAGGACATCGGGTCCTCTACCCAACGCGGTCCTGGAACTGACAAGGTCGTTACAATGAAGAGATTCAACCCCATGATCGCTCTGTTACTCGTCCTCGGCTGGCTGTCCCCCTGCTGGGCCTGCAACCGGCCGGTCTGCATCCCTGACGAAGCGACGCCGACCACATCAGGCCCTACAGCCACCCCAACCGCATCACGGCGCGGCGCCAGCGCCACCATGTCCCTGGCCAAAGGCCAGAATCCCTTCGGACTCATGCTGGCGTCCCGGCTGGTGCGCTCGTCCAAGGGGATGCAGATCGCCAAAGCGCTGGGGGCCGTTTACTTCCGGCCCGCGTCCATCTTCCTGGATCGATGGAACGGGACCTGCCCGGAATGCGACACCGCGCTCGCCGGCGGTCTTAAGCTCGTCTTGACCGTGCGCAATAGCGGTCCATCGCCCACATCCCCGCCCCGTGACCTCGCGGCCTATCAACGTACACTGGGAGAGGTCCTGGATAGATACCACCCGGTTGTTCTGGTAGTGGAAAACGAAGAGAACTCGTCCCTCTTCTACACCGGTACACCAAAAGACTACGGCGCCCAACTCCGGGCCGCCTGCCGGGTGGCGCACCAAAGGGGCATCCCCTGCACCAACGGCGGGCTAGTGAGCACACTGGTGGCCCTTTTGGTCTATGACCATTATTTAGAAACCGGGCGCTCGCACCGCGCCCGAGACTTCGCCGTTAGAACCTTCACCCCAGAGCAGCAACAGCAGCTCACCTCTGCGAGGGCGCAGGAACAGATTGCCAAGGGCAAGGCGCTCTTGCAGATATATGGCGCCGCAGGTGCGGACTTCGTGAACTTCCACTGGTATATCGCCGATACCCAGGCGCTCGGGGAAGCGGTGGCTTATCTCAGGGCGAAGACGGGGCTTCCGGTCATCACCAATGAGATCGGACAATTCAGCGACGATCGCACCCAGACGATGGCGGTGATGGCCAAGATTGTGGAGTTGGGCCTCCCCATTGCCGTGTGGTTCGGCCTGGATGGGCCGCGGGCCCGGGGCCTGGTCGGCCCGGATGGCCGCCTGCGACCCACCGGTGAGGCGTTCAAGCGCTTCATTGAGCAGTATCTCAAGTAGCTCCTTCTCGCGCGACGGGCGAAGCTCTCGGGCCTGTGGTCGTTCGACCCGCTGTGAACGCCGCTGGTCGGGCGGCGTTCGAGCTGTGGCGCCTTTCTTGCGCCTGTGCTACACTCACGCCGAGTCTCGCACATCGCCGGACATCGACAGGCGGCTCGTGGGCCGTCGCGGGCCGCTCCGTGCGCGCGTCCGCCCGAGAGGCGCTTTCAGTGGACGGCTTCGCCTGGCTGCGCTCGGCTCGCCGCCGCTGGAGCACGAGTTGTGAGCATGCACAGGCCGGACTGCAAGAGCTGGCCTGGGTGTGTTGCGCGTCGGGAGGAATGCTGATGGGTAGCGCAGCTATTCAAGGTCAGCTCTGGGGGGTGCGCGCACAGGACTGGGCCACCTACGTGGCGCAGGTGTGCTTGCCCCTCTTTGGTGCCACCCTCGATGCCGCCCGCGTGACGCAGGGCACGCGCCTCCTCGACGCGGGGTGTGGCGCAGGCCTTCTGGCGCTGCTGGCGAGGCTTCGCGGCGAGGAAACTCGAGCGCGGGGGTCAGCCAGGCGGCCATTGTTCACAGCGGGGAGGCGCGGTTCGGGCCGTCTATGCCAATGCCGACCGCGCCCACATGCGCCCGGACGGGAAAGGCACGGCCTCCTTGGGACGGGGGGAACACGGGGCGGAAACGGAGGGGGATATGCCGGAGGCTCTGTCGGAGGGATTGCGGATCGCCTACGACGACTGGGGCGAAGGGGAGCCGGTGGTTCTCTTGCTGCCTGGCTGGTGCGGCAGTCGCAGGGTCTTCGACGAACTGGGCGCGCGGTGCGCGCGGCGAAGGCGTACTCTGGCCATGGACTGGCGCGGGCATGGAGAGTCCGAGCGTCCGGCGGCCGATTTCGGCCTCGCCGAGCTCACTGCCGACGCGCTCGCCGTGATCGAAGCGAGCCGGGCCGATCGGGTGGTGCCGGTCGCGATGGCGCACGCGGGCTGGGTGGCCATTGAGTTGCGCCGCAGGCTTGGCCCTCGCATCCCGAAGCTCGTGCTGCTCGACTGGATCGTTCTCGAAGCGCCGCCGCCCTTCGTCGAAGCGCTGCACTCGCTCCAGGACCCAGCCCGGTGGGAGCACACGCGCGAGCGCCTCTTCGCCATGTGGCTCCAGGATATGGACATTCCCGCGCTGACTCACTACGTGCGCAACGACATGGGTTCATACCCCTTCGACATGTGGGCGCGGGCGGGGCGCGAGATTGACAGGGCATACGCGAGGGCCGGGAGCCCCCTCCAGGCCCTGGCGGCCTTCGTTCCTCCGGTGCCGGTGCTGCATCTGTATGCCCAGCCGGAAGACCCAGGCTATCTGGCCGCACAGCAGTCGTTCAGCGGCGCGCATCCCTGGTTCCAGGTCTCGAAACTTCCCGCGCGGAGCCACTTCCCCATGTACGAAGTGCCGGAGTCGATGGCCGCGGCCGTGGAGCGGTTCGTTGCGGCCTGAGTCGGTCTGCTAGGCTCGACGAGGGGCATGCAGCCGCCGCCGCTAGCGCTGGGCGCTCGCCAGGCTTGTGACCGGCAAGTCGACACGGCGAACGTTAGTGTGGCGAAACACTTGTCGTTCGGCTGACGCAGGTCGTTAGGTGAACACTTGCCGTTCGGCTGACGACCGTCGGTCGGCTGACGATTGTCGTTGGCCTGACGATTGTCGTGGGAGGACGGCTTGCCGCTACCTCAGGCACCCGCCGCCCCATGGCGACCGGCCGCCACCGTGTCGGTTCTCAAAACGTAGGGACCCCTTCCGACTGAGTTTCTCAAAACCTTTCCCCCCTCGAGCCTGAGGTTTCTCAAAACCTTTCCCCCCGGTCTGACCGCGCGGTACACGTCTCGGGTTCCGGCTCTCGGAGCGGCCGGACCAGGAGGCGTGATGTATCGGGAGGTCACGATGTTCGAGATCACCGAAGTCCTGCGGCTCTGGCTCGCTGGGGTGCCGAAGAAGCGGATCGCGGCGCAGCTGGGGCTGGATCCGAAGACCGTTCGCCACTACGTCAAGACCGCCACGACGACCGGCCTGGCGCGTGGCGGGCCGCTGACCGAGGCGCACGTCCGCGACGTCGTCTTGGCGCTGCACCCAAGCGGGGGCCGTCCCCGCGGCGACACCTGGCGGGCGTGCGAGGCGGAGCGGGCCACCATTCAAGCGTGGCTGCACGAGGGCGTGCGGTTGAGCAAGATCCGCAAGCTGCTGGCCCGCCGCAAGGGCGTGGTGATTCCCTATCCCACCTTGCATCGCTTCGCGGTCCTCGAGCTGCAGTTCGGCCGCACCGCCACGACGGTGCCGGTGGCCGATGGCGAGCCCGGCCAGGAGTTGCAGCTCGATACCGGCTGGGTGGGCTGGCTGACGCTGCCGCTACTCGGTCGCAAGCGCCGCTTCCGGGCCTGGATCTTTACGGCCGTGCGCTCCCGCCATCGGTTCGTCTATCCCACGTTCGAGGAGACGACGGTGCGCGCGATTGAAGCCTGTGAAGCCGCCTGGGAGTTCTTCGGCGGGATCTTCCGCGTGGTGATTCCGGACAACACCAAAGCGATCATCACGCAGCCCGACCCGCTCGCGCCGCGCCTCAGCCCCGCGTTTCTCGAGTACGCGCAGGCGCGCGGCTTTCAGATCGACCCCGCGCGCGTCCGCCACGCACGCGACAAGGCCCGCGTCGAGCGCGCGGTGCCCACCGTCCGCGACGACTGCTTCGCCGGCGAAGTCCTCGCGACGCTCGAGGACGCCCGCGCCCACGCGCGCCACCGGTGCCTTGAGGAGTATGGGCTGCGCCGGCACAGTCGGACGCAGCGCCGCCCCCGCGAGCACTTCGAGGCCGACGAGCGGGCCGCCCTGTTGCCCGCGCCGACCACGTCGTACGACATCCCGCGCTGGAGTGCGCCCAAAGTCGCGCGCGACCAACTCGCGCAGGTCGACAAAGCCCTCTATTCCCTCCCGCATCCCTATGTCGGCCAGATGGTCACCGCGCGGGCCGATCAGCAACTCGTCCGCTTCTACCATCGCGGGCTGTTGATCAAGACGCATCCCCGCAAGCCCCCCGGCGGCCGGTCCATCGATGAGCACGACTATCCCGCTGAGCGCAGTATCTACGCCCTGCGCAATGTCGCGGCGCTCCAGCGCCAGGCCGCCACCTCCGGGGACGCCGTGGGCCGGTTCGCGGCGGCGCTCCTCGACGGGCCCTTGCCCTGGACGCGCATGCGGCGGGTCTATGCCTTGCTCGGCTTGGCGCGGCGCTACGGCACCACCCGCGTCAACGACGCCTGCACGATCGCCCTGGCCGCCGAGATGCTCGACGTGCATCGCCTGCGGCGGATGCTCGAGCTCGGCCAGGCTCCGCCGCCCGGCGCCCCGGTGGCGCGCGTCATCCCGCTCGCGCGGTTTCTGCGCCCCGCGAGTCAGTACGCCCTGCCGCTCGCCGCGACCGAGCGGCCCCCGGAAGGAGATCCCCATGACGACGGAGATGATTAGCCCTGAGTTGAAGACGACCCTGCGGCGGCTCAAGCTGTCGCGGGTCCTCGATACGTTGCCCGAGCGGCTCGTGCTGGCGCGCCAGCAGAAGATGCCCCACCAGGACCTCCTGCTGCTGGTCTTGAGCGATGAGGTCGCGCGCCGAGAGAGCGTCGGCGCCACGCTCCGCGCCGACCGCGCGCGGCTCGATCCCGCCATGCGCCTTGAGGCGTGGGACGCCACGGCGAAGGTGACCTTCGACCGCACGCTCCTGAACGAGCTGACGTCGTTGCGGTTTCTCGACGCCCATGCCCATGTCGCGATTGTCGGCCCGGTCGGCGTCGGCAAGACCTTCCTCGCCCACGCGCTCGGTCACATCGCCTGCCGCCGAAGCGCCAGTGTCCTGGCGCTTCGGACCGATCGGATGCTCAAGACGCTCAAACACGCCCGGCTCGACAACAGCTATGAGGCGGAGCTCCGCAAGCTGCTGGCCGTCGACCTCCTCATCCTCGACGACTTCGCCATCGACGTCCTCGACCCGACGGAGGGTCGTGACCTCTACGAGATTCTCACCGAGCGCCATCGCGCGGGCTCGATCATCGTGACGTCCAATCGAGGGCCGGACGAATGGCTCGCTACGTTTGCCGACCCCGTGCGCGCGCAGAGTGCGATCGACCGGTTCACCAGCAATGCCGATGACCTGGTCATCGAGGGCGAGTCGTATCGGCGTCGCCTTAAGCCCCGGCTGCCCGCGGAGGACCGGCGATGACCGGCGCGAGGCCAGCCAGGATCCCCTCGTTTCAGGGGGTAGCCAGATCCCTCCCCGGGTGCCGATCGCCGCTCCTGGGGCGTCCTACGCGGTCGGGCTCGACCCGATCACCTCCGATCCAGGTCCAGCGCGGGAGACGGCTGTGGAAATGTCGGCGCCGTGGAAACCACAGAACGGTTTCCACCGCGCCTTGGAAATCTCGCAGAGCGCGCGATTCCCACATTCCCACAGCCGATCCCTTTCTTGAATCAACAGGAGGACACGAAGAAGAACCACAGGCGTCCGTGACGACTGGACACACGACGCCCCGGTAGGGCACGCTGAAGCGCGGTCAGGCCAGGAGGGAACACCGGGGGGAAAGGCTTTGAGAAACCAGGGTCCGATCCTTCTGAGAACGGCCACCACCGTTCGGCAAACGTCGGTCCCTAACGGCAATCATCAGCTCCCTACGGCGATCGTCAGTCGGCCCACGGCAATCGTCAGCTCCCCACGGTCAGCGTCAGCTCGCCTACGGCACGCTCAGGTCGGGGTTGGCGCGAGCGTTCGTCGCCGCGGGCGGTCGAACGGTGCGCTCCGCCGAACGCGTCCCACGCGTGGTTATGACCCCCGCGCCAATCGGCGGCAGCTCGAGTCGGCACTAGAGACGCCGCGCGCAACTCCCGACAGCACTTGACAGCCAGGAGCCCCGTACCTAGAATCGCGTCAGTCGAGCGTTCTGTGGGTGAGCCCGACAATCAAACGGTCGAGACGGGTTGCGGCATGCTGGAGCCGTGGCCGAGTACGCGTTCACGGAGTAGTTGGAGAAGGCGGTGCTGAAACAGCGGCGTTACTTGCACAAAGAGTGGTGCATTCAGGTCGTTGAGCGCCCCATTCGCTCAGAGCCGCAGAACACAACCGGTGCCGGTTTTGGGGTGAGACCGCTGAACTCAAAGGTCGGTACCTCCGCGTGATCGCGCTCCACGACGCACAGACCATTCACAACGCGTTTCCCGATCGGCGGTTCGAGCCATGAAGGCCAACTACTCCCCGCACACCGACTCACTCTACATCGACCGGTCTGAACAGCCGAGCGTCGAGCGCCGTGAGATCTCCGACGGCGTCGTACTGGACTACGACGCCGAGGGCAATCTCGTGGGCATCGACATCGACAGTGCCAGTCTGAAAGTCGAGCTCCACAAGCTGGTTGTCAGCAAGCTGCCAGCGACAATCGAGCAACTGGCGGGCTAACAGCCGCCTGGAGCCGACGCGCCCGCGGGGGCGGAGCGAGCCGGTCGCTGAGACGCACGGCGCAGGCGAATCGTTAGCCAGGGATGTCTCCCGAATGTTGCGGAAAGAGAATGGTCGCTCAAGGTGGCGGTGACCGAAGCCAGGTCGCCGCGGGGCGAGGGAGTACGCCAGGCAAGAGCGCCGCGCTGACGACGCTGGAGGGGCTCGTGGCGGTCGGTCACATTCACCTGCGCAAGATCGAGGGCGACCGCGGGCTGCCGTCGTTCCTGGCGAAGGCCGTCGAACGACAGCGCGTCAGTCGAACGACACGCGTGAGCCGAACGACAGCGCGTCAGTCGAACGGCAAGTGTTCACCCAACGACCTGCGTCAGCCGAACGACAATCGTCAGCCGTCCCAGAGGCATGCCCATGGATCCGCGTCAGCAGGTCACAGCATTCTTCACCCTGCTCGTCGTCCTCATCACCACGCTCGTCGTCGTCCAGCTCTGGATCCTCTCGGCCGCGCTCGACGCGTGGCTCCTCGGCGAGCTCGACGTGCTGGTGCCCGCGGCCGTCGCGTCCGGCGCGCTCTGTCTCGCCAACGCCGGGCTGCTCGCGTACGTGCTCCGGCTCGACGCCGGCCCGCGCCGCCGGCCGCCAGTTGCCCCACCGCGGCCCGAGTGACGGGCGTTCGACGTTAGGCTCGCGCGGGCTCAGCACGTCGCCTCGCTCCCCCGTCACGTGAACCCGCTCCGCCTCACCCCCACCCTCTCCCCCACGGGGGAGAGGGGGTGGCGTCAGTACGCGCAGATCCGACTCGAAGACAAGGGACCAACGACCGGGGTCACAAACCCGGGCTACGATGAGCCGGCGAGCGCCGGCGCCGCGGGCGCGGGGTCGAGCGCCGGTTCGTAGAGGCAGAACGGTTCGCCGGCCAGATAATCGCCAGTCTCGGCGTACGCGCGCGCGCGACACCCGCCACAGATGGCCTCGTACCGGCACACCCCACACTTGCCCGTGAGCGCCGCAGGGTCGCGCAGCGCCTGAAAGACCGGCGCGGCCCGCCAGATCTCGCCGAACGGCTGGCGTCGGACGTTGCCCGCCGACACCGGCAGATACCCGCAGGGGTACACGTCGCCCGCGTTCGACACGAAGCACACCGCGGTGCCGGCCAGACACCCGCGGGTCATCGCCGCGAGCGGCGGCCCGCCGGCGGGATCCGGGGCCGCGTGCCGCTTCGTCCCCGGGGCCACGAAGCTCGTGCTGTAGTCGCCACGCCGGCGCGCTTCCACGATGCGCTGCGCCCGGATGCGGAAGTAGTGGGGCGCGCAGGTGGCCTTCAGATCGAGGGCGCAGGTCTTCGACTGGTCGTAGAACCAGTGGAGCACGCGCTCGTACTCCTCGGCCGGCAGCATCTCCCGGTCGGCAATCTGCACGCCGCAACCGACCGGGACCAGCATGAAGATGTGCAACGCATCGGCGCCCAGCCGAACGGCGAGGTCGAGCAGCGCCGGGACCTCAGCGACGTTATGCTTCGCGATGGTCGAGTTGATCTGGACCGAGACGCGGCATCCGCGCAGCAACTCCACGGCGTGGAGGGCCCGGTCGAAGGACCCAGGCAGCCCGCGGAACCCGTCGTGCGTCGCCGCCAATGCACCGTCGAGGCTGATCGAGACGCGCGAGAACCCGGTGTCGCGGATCCGCCTCGCCACCTCGCGGGTGACGAGCGTGCCGTTGGTGGCGAGCGCGATCCGAAACCCGCGGTCACGGGCGTGGGCGCCCAGCTCGAACACGTCCGGCCGGAACAGGGGCTCGCCGCCCGAGAAGATCAGCACCGGCTTCGCCACGGCCGCGATCTGGTCGATGAGCCCGACGCCCTCGGCCGTCGTCAGCTCGACCGCCGAGCGCTCGGCCTCCGGCACGGCGCGGCAGTGCCGGCACCGCAGATTGCACCCCTTGGTCGTCTCCCAGAAGACGAGCCGGAGCGCCGGCGCCGCACCCCCCCGCGCCCGCCGAGCCTCGGGCGCCCGCGCGCGGGCGGCGTGATCGTCCCCCATCGAGATCTCCACCAACGCCAGCGCTCACTTGAAGGCGTCGAGCACCGCCTGCCAGCCGAGGACGGCGCTGTTCTGCTCCTTGGCGAAGGCCTGCGCCTCGGCCGAGGACGAAAAGGCCGCGTAGCCCTTCTTGAGCGACCTGGGATCCACGTTCCCCTTGACGAACTGGGCGCTTGCCGCGCTCACGAGCCGGCCCGTCTTGAAGTCGGCGACGAAGGTCCCGCCCGGCTTCTCGTCCGGATGGCTGTTGAGGTAGCGCGCCAGACACTCGATCGAATCGAACTTGAACGCGTGGCCGCTCGAGTCGATGAGCTCGGCCGCAAGCCGCGGGTCTCCGATCACCTGACGGCAGCCGTAACAGGTTTCCCCGGAGCGGATCGGCAGCGGCTGCAGCGTGCTGCACGCCGCGAGCGCGACACCGACGATGACGGCGATGGCGAACCTCATAAGCGCCTCCTGCCGGAAACCCGGCGCCTCGGTGACTCCGCCGCGGGTGGCCGCAAGCCTCGTACCGCGCGCTTACCCTTCCCGGGTCACGGCGCGCGGCGCCGACCGAGGCGGCGCCGGCGCCGCCTCGGCCTCCTGGCCCTGCGCCGCCAGCTCGACCAGCACGATGCGCGCCACGTCGCGCTCGACGGCAATCTCGGTCTCGTCGCACTGGAACACGATGCCGGGGAACGTCTGGAGGACGCGCACCCGCGCCCCCGGCGTCACACCGAGCGCGGCCAGCCGCTCGGCCCGCGCCGTCCGGTCCCGCGCCACGCGGACCACCACGCCCGTGGCGCCTACCTCGAGGGCCGCGAGCGGCCGCACCTCGTCAGAACCGGACACCGAGGAGCGCGAAGGCATGATTGAGCACCGTCCCGGTGGCGATCGCCACGAGGGTCACGAACAGCAGGATGCTGACGGCCATGCGCATGCCGCGTTCCTTGACGATCATAAGGAAATTCGCAACGCACGGCACGAAGAGGGTCATGACCGTCAGGGCGACGACCGCTTGCACGCCGGTGAGCAGGCCCTGATGGGCCAGGTCGAACAGCCCGGCCGCGCCGTAGTCGCGCCGGAGGAATCCCATCACGAACACCTCCGCCATCCGCGGCGGCAGCCCCAGCCAGCCGCTCACGACCGGCCGAACCCCCCGCGTCAATCCGTCGAGCCAGCCCAGCCGGTCGAGCGCGAACAGCAGCGCCGTTCCCACGAGGAAGAGCGGCACCGCCTCGCCAAGATACCACCGCACGCGGAGCCGCGTCTTCATCCAGACGTTGTCGACGCGCGGCAGCCGCATCGGCGGGAGCTCCAGGATGAACTCCGAGCGATCGCCCGGCAGCACCCGCGCCGCGAGCCAGCCGACCGCCGTCATCTGCAGCAGCACCACGCCGAACAGCGTGACGAGCGCGGCGAACGAGATGCCGCCCAGGATCCCCATGATCGTCGCGAGCTGTGCCGAGCACGGCACCCCGAGGGCCAGAAGCACGATCGCGATCAGGCGTTCCTTCGGGGTGCCGAGGATCCGGGTCGTCATGGTCGCCATCGTGTCGCACCCGAGGCCGAGCACCATCGGGAGGACCGCCTTGCCGTTGAGCCCCATCGCCCGGAACACGCGATCGCTGAAGATGGCCAGCCGCGGGATGTAGCCGCTGTCCTCGAGGAAGCCGAACACCAGGAAGAACATCGTCACGACCGGCAAAACGATCGCGATCGCGTAGGTCAACCCCATCGTGACAAGCCCGTAGTCGCCCACGAGAAAATCCCGGAGGAGGCCCCAGGGCAGGTGCGCGGCGAGCGCCGTCGCGGCCGGATTGACGTACTGCCCGAAGACCCGCTCCTCGAGGAGCCCCACGAGCGTCTGCGCCCCGAAGACGCCGACGATGAGGTACGTCGCGTACAGCACGAGCGCCAGAATCGGCAGGCCCGTCGCCGGCTCGCGCACGGCGCGCCCGAGCCACTCCTGGAAGCGCCCGAGCGACCGGCGGCCCTGGCGCCGGTAGCGCAGCGCGAGCTCGTGCGCCCACCGCGCGCCGTCCGTCCCGGGTGGGACCACGACGGTCGGCACGGCCGCGCGGGAGAGCGCGTCCTTGAGATCGGCGAGGCCGCGCCCCTCGACAGCGACCGTCTCGACGACCGGCACGCCCAGCTCGCGCTGGAGCGCCGCCGTGTCGACCTCGACTCCGTGGGCCCGTGCCTCGTCCACGATGTTGAGCACGAGCACCATCGGCTTGCCGAGGCGGGCGATCTGCCACGTCAGCATCAGGGCCCGGCGCAGGTTGCGCGCGTCGGCCACCTGGACGACGACGTCGACCTCCCCGCCGGTCAGGATGCGACGCGTGATCGCCTCGTCTTCCGTCAGGGCTCCCTCGAGGGTGTTGACACCCGGCGCATCCAGGACGTCACAGACCTCGGCGCCCACGAGCGCCCGGCCGGTCGTGATACCGACAGTCGTGCCCGGGTAGTTCGACACCGTGGCGTAGCGCCCGGTCAGACGCCCGAAGATGGCACTCTTGCCAACGTTCGGGTGGCCGACGAGCGCGACGCGCAACGGACGTGCGCGCAGCCTGAGCAGGGGCGAGCCTGGCGCGTCGGGGGCCGCAGCGTGGAGACAGGCCACGCCCGGGCCTAGGGCAAACGCGGTACCAACCGGCTTCGGGGCGCGGACCGCCGCCCAGACCGGATTTTCCTCGGGATGTGGGGCGCGAGAGCGTCCGGCGACGCGCGGAATCCTCCCGGAAACCCGGCGCCTCTGCGGAAAAATTCACCAGGCAGGCCAGGCCCTCATCGATGGCCCTTGCGCAGGGTCAGAAGGAACGCGACGAGCGCCTCGCGCTCGCCCTCCTCGAAGCGGAACACAGGCATCTTCACCCTGCTGTTCGGGAACTCGGCCTGCGGATCGGCGAGCAGCTTCCGGAGGCTCGCGGCGCTGCGCTTCGATCCCACATCGTCGAGAGGGACCGCGAGCTTGCCGCCCTTCCCGTCGAGCGAGTGGCACAGGGTGCATTTCATCTGGTCGAAGACCTGACGCCCCCTCGCGACGAGCGTGGGGTCCGGCGGGGGCACCGGCTGGCCCGCGTGGATCCGCAGGCTGGCCAGGGCGACGAGCAGCAGGCGGACGGCGAGCCCTCGCCGCGCGCGGCCCTCCTCCCACCGCGCCTCCGCACGGAGCCTGGTCCGGGCGCGAGCGGCCGTTCGCATGGCGGCCCTCCTGTTCGGTTTCCCCGGCCCGCGTCCGTCGAGCTCGTGACGTCGAGGCGGTCTGCCGCGAGCCCGTGGCTGGCGCGCGCTCGCGGCGCCCGGGCCGATCGCGACGGTCATGGCGCGGGACAGCCTCGTATTCTACGCGGCCGGCGGCGAAAAAGGAACCGGCCACCTCGTGCGCCGAGGTGGCCGGTTCCCCAAGGAGGAGGAACGGACGCGGGAAAAGACCTAGAAGAGGTAGTAGAGGCGCACGAACGCCGTGTTCGCCGTGAAGGGCCGGAACCAGTAGCCGAGATACAGCCCACCCTGGGGGTCGACCCGAGGCGGCGTCGCGAAATCCTCCACGTCGTACTTGTCGTACCAGTAGGTCAGGTTGAGCGCGACCTTCTCCGTGAAGAACACGCGGACGTCCGCGGTCCCGCGGTGCCAGGTGTTGAGCACGTTGGGGAGCTGGCCGAACTGGGTCGTGAATCCGCCGACCGCGGTCGCGGGCGCCGGCGTGGCGGACAACACGTTGACCCGAGCTCCGCTGTAGACGAAGCCCATGTCCGACTTGCTGTAGTCGTAGCCGAAGCGCAGGTCCAGCTTCGGCAGCGCGCGGGCGAGGTCGGCGTAGATCGAGAACGTGTTCACCGTCTCCTCGTCGTCGAGCTGCCAGTCGCGATTCGGATCCGTCCAGCTCGGGTCTGGCGCCGGGTTCGCGTTGCGCGACCGCATCATGCCCGTGTACTGCTCCCAGCCGTAGCTCGCGCCGAAGGCGGCCTTATCGGTCGGGGTCAGGTCCACGCCGACCGAGAAGACCTTGTTGTCGTTGTCGAGCAGCCCGAACTTCTGGGCGTCCTCGTTGTACTCGTCCTTCCCGGCGAGCGCGGTGACGCTGAAGCCGACGAGCGATGTGGGCGTGAGGCTCAGGACCACGCCGTAGCGGTTGCGTGCGCGCTCGGCGACGTCGTAGTGCCGGGACGCCGGCTGGGCGCCGACTTCCTCGAGCAGGTGGGGGTCGAAGCCCTCACCGCGCCGCTGCGAGTGCTCGTAGGTGAACCGCGTGGAGAAGTACGCCGAGCCCACAGAGTCGAGCGAGACGCGAACGCTGTTCTCCTTGGTCGTCTCGAACTCGCGGTGGGTTCGGTCCGCGGCGTCGTGCCCGTAGTCGAACCGGAGCGTCGCCTGCGGCACCAGGCGATAGGCCAGGCCGAGGGCGAACGTGTTGTGCGTGATGTTGAACTGCTCGGTCTCGCCCCCGCCTTCCTCGAACACCTGGTCGAAGCGGACGTACTCCTCCCCGTCGAACAGCGGGGTCTTGTTCGTCCGGTCCGCGAACCGGTAGCGCGCCGTGACCCAGACCCTGTCGGTCGGCCGGGCGTTGTACTGCAGGCCGAAGCTCGTCAAGTCCGCCCGCGCGTCGGCAGTCTCGCGCGTCATGTGGATCGGCGCAATCGCGGTGTTGATCGTGAACGGGATGATGGTCCCGTCCTGCGTCAGCCGGCTGTAGGCGAACGTCCCGCTGAGCGTGCTGCGCCGCGGCAGGCGGTACACCCCCGTCGCCGTGAACGTGCCCTGTCGGTTGTCGGGGGCGAGCGCCATGCGGCCCTTCGACGTCCCGTCGCCTGTGATGTAGGCCCTCGGGTTGGTCGAGTCGTTGAATTTCGCCGGGCTGTCCCAGACGAGCACCTCGTAGTCGTTCGCGAACTCCTGCGTCTCGAACGCGACCCGGAGCGCGCCGTGCGAGTTGCCCCACTCGAGGCCGGCGTTGAACGCAGTCGTCCGGTTGTCGAGCGGCAGCGCCACCTCGAGGGCCTGGCTGAAGCCGAACGAGGCGCCCCAGGGCTGCGCGCCGTCGCGCCGGTAGCTGTTGAACCCCAGCGTCAGGTCGACGTTCGGCGTCGCCGCGTACTGAACGGTCGCGTCGACGATGCTCCGGCGCGACTTCAGGTCGATCGGTCGATAGAACTTCGCGTAGGCCGACGGCGCCAGGGTCGGGCTACCTCGCCAGCCGATGGCCTGGCCGCCCTCCACCGCCTTCTGCGTGGCGTCGTCCAGATTGAACCCCTCGTAGGGCGTGCTCACGAACCCGTCCTTCCTCAGCCCGTAGTTGAGCGGAACCTGGTCGTAGAGGAAGGTGACCTTGAGCGTGCCGCGATCGTTGTACGCGAACGTGTACCGCTGGTCGTCGTAGCCGACGTTGCGCGCGCCGAAGTCGACCACGCGCTCGTCGGTCCGCTGGGTCGCGCCGAAGTCCAGGTTGTAGCCGGTTTCCCGGATGTCGCTGTAGCGTTCGAACCGCGCGCGATCGCCCGTCACCTCCGACACGCGGAAGCCGATGTTGAGCCACCCCAGGGGGGTGCTCGGCAGCGGCTGGTCGCTCTGCGCCAGGACCACGCCGGCGGAGGCGAGCAGAAGCGCTGCCGTCAGGACCATCACTCGTGTGCGCATCTCGTTGACCTCCCCTCGGCTAGCGCAGGAAGAACTGGCCCGACGCCGCGTTCGACCCGTGGATGTTCTGGTGGCACACGGTGCAGGAACGCGTCAGGATCCGGTTGGCGCCCGTCGTGTTGTTCCGCACGTAGTTGTCGTAGATCGTCGGCGGGTGCCGCGCGGTCACGTGGCAGCGCTGGCAGAGGAAGGGCTGCTTGGTCACGAGCATGCGGTCGTTCGACGAGCCGTGCGGGTCGTGACAGCTCGTGCAACTCTCCGCGACCGCCGCGTGCTCCCACAGATACGGGCCGCGCTTCTCGGCGTGGCAGGTCAGACAGCTGTCGTTGACCGACTGGCCCGTCTTGAGCAGCCGGACGTTGGTGCTGCCGTGCGGGTTGTGGCACGAGGAGCACGCCATCTTGCCCTCGCGCGCAGCCCCGCTCTGCACCGGCATGTGCGCCGAGCGGTTGAGCTTCTGCACCTTGTCCCGGTGACAAACCGCGCAGGTTTCCGCTTCAGTCCGAAACTTGAGCTGCGCCGCTTCGGACTTCGCGCTGTGGACGCTGTGGCAGGTCACGCACGTGACGTCCCGGTTCTCGTGCGCGCTCGAGTCCCACAGCAGGTGCGCGCCGCGCGTGTGGCACGTCGTGCAGACCTGGTTGGCCTCGACCGGCCCCAGCGTCTTGAAGGTCTTGATCTTCGTCTTGTCGCCGCCTCCGTCGACGTGCGCCTGCCCGGGCCCGTGGCAGCTCTCGCAGCCCTGGGTGGCCGCCGGGGTCCGCGCATCGCCTTTGAGGGCGTGCGCCGTCCCCTTGTAGCTCTGCTGCTCGTGACACGTGAGGCAGGTGTCTTCACCGACGTAGCCGCCGGCCTGCGCGACACTTCCCGCGCCGGCCTCCGGCGGGGTCGCCGCCGCCGTCTGCGCCGGCGCCGCCGTCACGGCGAGGACCCACAACGCCAGCGCCGCCGCGATCGCGGCGGTCGGACCCAGGGTACGCGTCAAGCGCCCCATGTGCTCCTCCCCCGGCCTCGGGACGCGGCCGCGATGGACCGAAGCCGTTCACTCGACGTGCTCGGGCCCCGGGGCACCGCCCCGGGGCGCGCTCCTCCCGACAAGCGCCGCCCACACACCCAGCAAGGGGCATGCCTCGTTGAGAAACCCATCATACCCGTACGGCCCATGAAGAAAACTTAATATTTGCTCACACGCGGCCGGGGGAGCCGGCGCCCGGTTACCGGTTTTCCGGCGGCGCGGCCACGGCCGGGCCCGTCAGGACGCCGGGAATTCGCAGCCCGCCGGACGCGGTAAGATGGGGCTCGATGACCCCCACCCCCGAGGAACTGCTGCGGACGACCCCGCTCTTCCGCCGGTTGGCCCCCGAGGACCGCACCCGCCTGGCGGCCGTCGCGCGGGTCAAGCGCTACGGTCGCAACGACACGATCTTCGAAGAAGGTTCGCCCTCGGACTGCTTCTACTACATCGCCGTCGGGCGCGTGAAGATCGTGAAATCCACGCCGTCCGGCAAGGATGTCATCCTGGAGGTGTTCGGCCCGGGAGACCCGTTCGGCGCCGTGGCGGCCTATGAGGGCAAGCCGTTTCCGGCGTCGGCCATCGCACTCGAGGACACCACGTGTCTGCAGGTTCCCCGGCAGGCGTTTTTCGAGCTGCTCGAGCGTCATCCCTCGCTCGTGCGGGGGCTTCTGCTCGGGCTCACGCACCGGCTGATCGAGCTGACCAACCGCATGGCCGAGCTGACCGGCGGCCGCGTCGAGCCGCGCTTCGCGCGCTTGTTCCTGAAGCTCGCCGACGAGCGCGGGCGCCCGGAGCGGGGTGGCGTCTTCATCCCGCTGCCGCTCTCGCGCCAGGAGCTCGCCGACATGACGGGGACGACCATCGAGACCTGCATCCGGATCATGAGCCGGTGGGGCAAGCAGGACGTCGTCCGGACGGAAAAGGACGGGTTCGTCCTCCTCGACCGGAAGGCCCTCGAGATCCTGGCCCTGATGTGACCGGTGGGGCGGTCCGTCCTGCCTGCGACGGCGCACGCCAGGCGGACCGGCCGGACGGTGGCTGCCCTATGACTCAGATCATAGCGCGCCCGCGCCAGGGCTTTATGCTGCCAGGAGGATGAGCTGCGGCGGCCGCCCCGATCGGCACGACGCGACCCTTTCGGTCTCGGATGCGACGCTGGTGGCGCTCGTGACCCGCGCCCACGGGCGGCTCGCGCGGCGTCTGGCCGAGGCGCGGCCGGAGCCCCGCGAGGTCCTCGGCCTCGGCACCGCCGTGGTGCTTCACGGCGCCCTGGAGCGCCGGGTCTTGCTCGCGCAATCGCCGGTGCTGGACCAGGCGGCCGTCGCGCAACTGGACGAGGAGCACGCCCGGCTGGAAGAGGACCTCGAGTTGCTCGAATCGATTCTCGAGGCGAGTCCCGACTCGCCCGACGTCGGCCCGCTCTGCGGCGCCCTGCTCGAGCGCCTGCGCGAGCACGTGGCGCGCGACGACCGCGTGCTCTACCGCCTCGCGCTCGGCGTGCGACCCGATCCGTGAACGAGCTCAAGCGCTGCTCCACCCACGCGCCGGCGCAGCCCTCGCCGATCACCTCGTAGCCCCGCCGTCGCAGCAGCGCCTGGGCCCGCGGCGCTGGCATCAGGACCCGCCGCTGCCCGCCGACGGCGACGCTCCGCGCCTCCAGCGCGCTGACGATCAGCTCGAGGAACGCTCGCTCGTGGAGGCCGAGGTCCTCGGTCAGGTGAGTTCGAGGTGATCGAGGCCGAGTTTCTTGATGCGGTCGCCGAGCGTTGATCGCTTGATCTTCAACACCTCGGCGGCGCGCGACTTGTTGCCGTGGCTGACCTTGAGCGCCCACGTGATCAGGCGCGCTTCCACTTCCTGCAGCCGCTCGTCGAGCGAGATCGCCGGTCGCGTTACGGTGGCGTCGAACACCGGCTCGGCGATCTCGAGCTGCGGGTGGAACAGCACGCTGGCCGGGACGCAGCCGATGCGCACCTGGTCGCACGTGCAGGTCTGGGCGATCCGCTCGCAGGCGTTCTCGAGCTCGCGGACGTTGCCCGGCCAGGAGTAGCCGAGGAACGCCTGGCGGACGGCGGGCGCCACGGGCTTCATCTGCTCGCCGCGCTCGCGGAAGAAGCGCGTCAGAAAGTGCTCCATCAGGACCGGGATGTCCTCCCGGCGCTCGCGCAGTGGCGGCAGGATGATGGGCACGACGTTGAGGCGGTAGTAGAGGTCCTCGCGGAACTTGCCCTCCGCGACGAGCTGCTTGAGGTTGCGCTTCGACCCGGTGATCACGCGCACGTTCACGGGGATCGGACGCGTCCCGCCCACGCGCTCGATCGTCCGGTTCTGCAGCACCCGGAGCAGCTTGACCTGGATCGACTGCGGAATGTCGTCGATGTCGTCGAGGAAGATCGTGCCGCCGTCGGCCAGCTCGAACCGCCCGGGCCGGTCCTTGATGGCCCCCGTGAAGGCCCCGCGCTCGTGGCCGAACAGCTCCGATTCGATGAGCGTTTCCGTCAGGATCGCGCAGCTCACCGCGACGAACGGCTTGTGCCGCCGGGACGAGGAATAGTGGATGAGGTTCGCGATGAGCTCCTTGCCTGTCCCCGTCTCGCCCGTGATGAGGACGCTGCTGTCGCTGTCGGCGATGACGCGCACGAAGTCGAACACCGCGCGCATCCTGTGGCTGCGCCCGATGACGACCGAATCCATCGAGAACGCGCCGCGCTCGGCCATCGAGAGCTCCTGCAGGCTCGTCGCGCCCGCCCCCGGGTCAGCCGTCCCGCGGCTCGTCGCGCCGACCCTCGGCGCGAGGCGCCCGGGCTCAGGTCGGCACGCCCAGCTTAGGCAGCACCCACACGTTGAGCACCAGCCACGCCACGACGAACCCGCCGATCGCCACGACCTCGCTCATGCTCGCGCCACCGCCGCCAGCGCCCGGCGCAACCGCACGTCAGCGTCCTCGGCTACCGCGGCGAGCGCCGGGTTCTCGCCGACCACGCCGAGCGCCGCCCGCGGCGCCATCGCCGCCACGACCGTCGTCCCGTCGCCGCGGTCGTACACGATCACGTTGCACGGCAGCAGCAACCCGATCTCGAGTTCTGCCTGAAACGCCCGGTGCGCCAGCGGTGGGTTGCACGCCCCCAGAATGACGTACCGCCGGAAGTCGACCCCCAGCTTCTCCTTGAGCGTCTGCTGCACGTCGATCGTCGTTAGCACCCCGAAGCCCTCGGCCTTGAGCGCCTCGACCGTGCGGGGCAGCGTCTGGTCGAACCCGTCCGGCACGACCACGCGCAACCCATACCCCGTCTCCGTCACCATGGCTCGCCCCCGGTCTCTCCCTCGCCCGCTCCTCACATCATACTCTCGGCCGCCGCCTCGCCGGCATGGCGGAGCCCACATCGCGCGATCCGGTCGCCGAGCGTCGATCGCTTGATCCGGAGCAGCGCCGCGGCTTTGGACTTGTTCCCGGTGGTCACCCGCAGGGCCCACCCGATCAGGTTGGCCTCGACCTGCCGCAGCCGCTCGTCGAGCGAGACGCCCGCGGCGGCGGGCTCGGCCGCCTCGGGCAGGTCTGCCAGGGCCTGGCCGTCGCCGCCGAACAGCACGCTGGCCGGCAGGCAGCCCGCGCGCACCGTCCCGCACGTGCAGGTCTGCGCGATGCGCTCGCAGGCGTTCTCCAGCTCGCGGACGTTACCCGGCCACGAATAGCGCAGGAACGCCTGCCGCACCGCCGGGGAGACTTCGGGAACCGGCTCCCCCCGGGCGCCGCAGTACCGCCGGAGGAAATGATCCATGAGCACCGGGATATCCTCGCGCCGCTCCCGCAGCGGCGGCAGCACGATCGGCAGCACGTTGAGCCGATAGTAGAGATCCTCTCGGAACCGGCCCTCGGCGACGAGCGTCTTGAGGTCGCGCTTCGAGCCGGCGATGACCCGGACATCCACGGGAATCGTCCGCGTCCCGCCCACGCGTTCGACCGTCCGGTTCTGCAGGACGCGCAGCAGCTTGACCTGCACCGACAGGGGAACATCGTCGACGTCGTCGAGAAAGATCGTGCCGCCCTGCGCGACTTCGAACCGGCCCGGCTTGTCGCGGACGGCGCCCGTGAACGCGCCGCGCTCGTGGCCGAAAAGCTCCGTCTCGATGAGGCTTTCGGAGAAGAGCGCGCAGCCGACGGGGACAAAGGGTCTGTGGCGCCGCGGGCTCGTGTGGTGAATCAGGCGCGCCACGACCTCCTTGCCCGTGCCGCTCTCGCCGACGATGAGCACCGTGCTCGTGCTGGCGCTGATGACGCGGACGAAGTCGAACACGGCGCGCATCCGGCGGCTGCGCCCGACGACCACATCCTCCGGCGAGCCCGCGTGGGAAGGTCGCATCAGGAACCGCCCGGCACGTCAGACCACGTGCAGCTCTTCGAACTCACGGATCTCTTCCCGCAGCGCCATCTCGACGCCCATGTAGAGCGTCATGTGCGCGCTCGGACAACCCGCGCACATGCCGGTGAGCCGCACCTTTGCGCTGTTGCCCTGCACCTCGATGAGTTCGATGTCCCCGCCGTCGGCCTGCAGAAACGGCCGCACGCGATCGAGCACCGCCTCGACGCGCTCTCGCGTCACCATACCCGTCTCCTTCGGGGTGCCCCGCCCCGGCTTGCCGGTCTCGCCGCTGCCTTCGTCTGGTTGCGAGGACATACCCAACCCTGCCGGGTTTCAGGCAACCGCCGTGCCAGAGCAGCGGCACCCGGTCCGCGCGCGCCAGGCCCATTCCCGGCTTTCCGGCAGCCCCGCAGCGGCCCCGGGCCCCAGCGGGCGCGGGCCGTGCGGATTATTCCCGGGAGCGAGGCGGGAAATTCACGGGATTTACGACCGGCTCAGTCTGAATTTCTCGATGCGGTAGCGGATCTGGTCGCGGTTCAAGCCCAGCAGCGCGGCGGCGCGCGTCTGGTTCCCGCCGGCCCGCGCGAGCGCCTGCACAACGAGGTCGCGCTCGAGGTCCTCGAGGTTGACGCCGCCCGGCGGCAACTCGAAGCCCGAGGAGACCGGTCGCGCCACGAACATGGGGAACTGCTCGGGCGTCAGGACGTCGCGCTCGGCGAGCAGCACGGCGCGCTCGACGACGTTGCGCAGCTCGCGGATGTTGCCGGGCCAGCTGTGGCGCTGCAGCCGCTCCATCGCGTCGGGCGCGACCCCGCGAACCCGCTTTTTGAACTCTCGGTTGAACAGGTCGACGTAGTAGGCGACAAGCAGCGGGATGTCGCCCGGGTGGTCGCGCAGCGGCGGCAGCGTGATCGGCAGCACGTTCAGCCGGTAGTAGAGGTCCTCCCGGAACTTGCCCTGCTTGACGCTTTCCTCGAGGTTCCGATTGGTCGCGGCGATCACCCGGACGTCGACGCGCACGTCGACGGTGCCGCCCACACGCTTGAACGTCTTCTCTTCGAGAAACCGCAGCAGCTTCGCTTGCAGCGCCGGCAGCATCTCGCCGATCTCGTCGAGGAACACGGTGCCGCCGTCCGCCGACTCGAGCAGGCCGCGCTTCTGCTGCCGCGCGTCGGTGAACGCCCCGCGTTCGTGGCCGAAGAGCTCGGATTCGAGCAGCGGCTCCGGCAGCGCCGAGCACGTGATGTTGACGAACGGGCGCGCGGCCCGCGCGCTGGTGAAGTGAATGATCTTCGCCGCGAGATCTTTGCCGGTCCCGCTTTCGCCCGTGAGCAGCACCGTCGAGGCCGGGCTGGCCGCCACTTTCGCGAGCAGCGCCTTGACGGCCTTCATCTCGGGCGAGTCGCCCACGATCCGGTTCAGGTCGTACTGCTCGGTCTGGCTCGCCCGCAGCGCCCGGACCTCCCGACGCAGCGCCGTCGTCTCGAGGCCCTTGTCGACGAGCACCGCCACCTCGTCGAGGTTGAACGGCTTGGCCACGTAGTGGTAGGCCCCGGCCTTCATCGCGGCGACCGCCGTATCCACGCTCGAGTACGCCGTCATCATGATCACCACCGTGTCCGGGTACTTCGCCCGGATCTCGGCGAGCAGGCTGAGGCCGTCCGCATCGGGCAGCCGGTAGTCGAGCAGGACGAGATCCACGTCGTCCGACAAGCGCTCCGACGCCTCGCGGGCGCTGCCGGCCTCGAGCACCCGGTAGCCGTCGTGGGCCAGACGTTCGGCGAGCGACCAGCGAATGAGCTGCTCGTCGTCGACAACGAGGAGCGTGGCGGCGGCCATCGACCCGCATTATATAAGGAGGCGCCGCGCCGACCTCTCGCGGGGTGGCGCCCCGGCTCGCGTCGGCCGGAGGCGATGTGCGCGAGCCGGAGCGTTGGGGGGAGCGTCGTGCGGAGTCGGGAATCAGTGCAGTGGCTGCTGGAGGGCCTCGGCGACCAGGCCGACCATGTCGTCGAGGTCGAACGGTTTGTCCACGACCCGGTAGGCCCCGCAGTCGAGCGCCTCGCGCGCCAGCTCGGGCGAGCCGTGGGCTGTCATGACGATGACCCGGCACTCGGGCGCCCGCTGCCGGATGGCCCGCAGGAGCCCGAGGTCGTGCGAATCAGGCAGGCGGATGTCCAGCAGCACGACGCAGAGCCGCGAACGGCTCTGCTCGAGGGCGCGGAGCGTCCCCTGGCGATCCGTCGCCTCGAGGACGTGATACCCTGCCCGGGAGAGGCTCTCGGAGAGGGACCACCGGATCAGGGCTTCGTCATCGACGACCAGGACGCTCGGCGGGGGAGTTTTTTCCGACGACATCGCGAATATTTCCCGCGCGGAATCGCCGGTCGCGCCGCCCCGGGTCGGTCCTGACCGCGACTCCAGAGGCACTGGCGAGGCCATGTGCACACACCCTGCCACCGACCGTTCAAATCCCGCGCCATGAGCGCTCCATCCCCCACCCCGCGGCCCGCCCCCCACAACGGGCGGGGTCTCGTCGGCCTGGCTGCCGGACTCACGGCAGGCATCTTTCTCGTGAGTCTCGAGGCGCCGTTCGAGGTCGCGGTGGGCTCGCTCTACCTGATCGTCGTGCTGCTCGGGCTGCGGGCCTGCGACCCGCGCTTTCCGCTCGTCGCGGCGGGCGTGGCTACCGTGGGCATCGGCCTGAGCGCGGCGCTCGTGCCGCCGGGCGACCACCTGGTGGAAGGCCTCGCCAACCGGGCGCTCTCGACGGCCATCATTTGGGTCACCGCGCTGCTCGTGCGCCGATACCGGCGAGCGGCCCGCGAAGCCGAACGCGCCGCGGCGCAGGCGCAGCGCTACCTCGAGGTCGCCGGCGTCATCCTCGTGGCGCTCGACCGCGACGGCCGCGTCCTGATGATCAACCGGCAGGGCGCGAGCCTGCTCGGCTACGACGAGCGGGAGATCGTCGGGACCGACTGGTTCGACCGGTTCGTTCCCGAGCGCCTCCGCGGCGAGCTGCGCGCGGTCCGCGACCGGGTCGAGGCCGGCCTGCCGGGCGCGGAGTACCACGAAAACCCCGTCGTCACGCGCACGGGCCAGGAGCGGCTCATCGCGTGGCACAACACGCTGCTGCGCGACGAGGCAGGACGCGTCGTGGGCACGCTCAGCTCCGGCACCGACATCACCGAGCGTCGCGATGCGGAGCGGCGCCTGCAGGCCACGGTGAAGGACCTCGGCGATCTGAAGTACGCCCTCGACCAGTCCGCCATCGTCGCCATCACGGACGTCGGGGGCCGCATCAAGTACGTCAACGACAAGTTCTGCGAGATCTCCAAGTACACCCGGGAGGAGCTCCTGGGCGAAGACCACCGCCTGATCAATTCGCGCTACCACTCGAAGGAGTTCTTCCGCACGCTCTGGCAGACAATCAGCGCCGGCCGGATCTGGCGCGGCGAGATCCGCAACCGCGCGAAGGACGGAACCACCTACTGGGTGGACACGACCATCGTGCCCTTCCTCGACGAGCGCGGAAAGCCCTACCAGTACCTGGCCATCCACACGGACATCACCGAGCGCAAGCGCGCGGAAGCGAAGCTGCGCGAGCAGACCACGCTCGCGCGGCTCGGCGAGATGGCGGCCATCGTGGCGCACGAGGTGAAGAACCCGCTCGCGGGCATCCGCGGCGCCCTGCAGATCCTCGGCTCCCGCCTGCCGGCCGACCACCGCGACCGGGCGATTCTCAAGGACGTCCAGGAGCGGCTCGACGCCCTCAACGAGCTGCTCGAAGACCTGCTGCTCTTCGCCCGCCCCAAGGAGCCGAGGACCGGGCCCGCCGAAGTCCGGCCCCTCATCGAGACGACCGTCGGGTTGCTCAAGAAAGACCCGGGCATGGCCGGCGTCGAGGTCGCCGTCCACGGCGACAGCCCGACGATTCTCGCCGACGCCGAGCAGCTGCGGCGCGCGTTCCTGAACCTCCTCATCAACGCGGGCCAGGCGATGGCCGGCCGGGGCCGCATCGACATCTGCATCGCCGCCCGGAACGGCCGCTGCGAGATCGTCGTGCAGGACGAAGGCCCCGGCATCCCGCCGGACGTCCTCGACCGCGTGTTCGAACCGTTCTTCACGACCAAGCACCGCGGGACCGGGCTCGGACTGCCCACCGCCCGCCGCATCGTCGAGCGCCACGGCGGCGCCCTCGAGCTGGCGTCGTGGCCCGGCACCGGGACGCGCGTGCTCGTGTCGCTCCCGCTTCCACCGCCCGTCGAGTGAGGGTCCCCACCATGATCCCGCTGCGCACGATCCTCGTCCCGGTCGATTTCAGCGACGCCTCGGCCCTGGCCCTGCGCTACGCGCGGGCGCTCGCCGAGGCCTTCGGCAGCGCCGTGCATCTGCTGCACGTCGTGCAGGACCCCTACGTGCAGCCGTGGGCCGCCGAGGCGTTGGGCGTCTCGCTCGCCGGCGTCCTCGAGCGCTGGGAGCAGGATGCCCTCGCGCAACTCGAGCGCCTGCTGCCCCCTTCCGAGCGAGGCTCGCTCGCGGTCACCTGCGCGACGCGCGTCGGGCATCCGTTCGTGGAGATCCTGGGCTACGCCGCCGAGACCCACGCCGACCTGATCGTCATGGGGACGCACGGCCGCGGGCCGGTCGCCCACATGCTCCTCGGCAGCGTCACGGAACGGGTCGTGCGCCGGGCGCCGTGCCCCGTCCTCACCGTCAGACCGGCGCCGCGCCGCGACCGGCGCGCCGAGGGGACCGAGGGCAGCACGCACCCCCTCGCGTCGGACGAGACCGGGCCGACGCCAGGCGAGCGGTGATCCTGGCGGGGACTCCTTCACCCACCCGTTCGCGCTCGACCAGCGTCGCGACGCGATGGGCCTCGGGCCTGAGCAACGCGACAAAGCCGTCGAGCTGGCGCCTCACCTGGCCGTGCGCCAGGGCGATCGGCCGCTCGAGACGGCGACAATTCCCTTGATGCTCGACGATGAGGCCTGGGCCGGAGTCCGGCGCCGCCACATCTCCCCGCGCGACCCGCGAGCTCGAATCGCCGCAGCCGCCGGCGCGTCGACGACGCGTGTCACCTCAGAGGCCGAGGTCCCGCCGTCCGTACTGATGCTCCCGGGTCCGCACGAGAAAGCCGGCTCGCACCAGCTCGTCGAGAACGCGCTGGCAGCAGCCGACCTCGAGCCCGAAGAGCAGCCGCGCCTGCGCGAGCGTCAGCCGCAGTCCCGGCATCTCCTCGAACTCGCTCCGGACCCGCCGAACCACGTGCTCCCGCGACGCGAGGCTGCGCCGCTCAGGCCCGACGTAACCCGGCAAGCGAACCAGCCCGCTGGGGGCAGGGGCGGGCACGACCGCTGGCCGCGCACCCATAGCCGCCCTCCTCCGACGACGTGCCCAGACGTCCGCAAAACCGATACCCGTCGCGGCGAACCCCGCCACGACGCTTCGCGCCCATTTCCGCGTCGCACGCTCCTGGCTGGCGGCCCCCCGGCAGTCCAGCGTCCGGACTCCCGGCACCAGGGTCGGGTAAGATCGTCCCCGCCGTGCCCCTCGCGCGACTTCCCGTCGGCAAGCTCCCCGCCGCGCCTCTCGAGGCGCTGCTCGGCGAGATCGCCGCACTCGACGACCGCCTGCTCGTCGGCCCCCGACCGGGCGAAGACGCTGCCGTCATCGCCTTGGACGGCCGCGCGCTCGTGGTCGCCACCGACCCGGTGACATTCGCCACTGAGCGCATCGGCCAGTACGCGGTCGACGTGAACGCCAACGATGTGGCCGTCCTCGGCGCCCGCCCCCGCTGGTTCTTCGCCGTGCTCCTGCTCCCCGAGTCGGCCGCCACGGTCGAGCTGGCGATGAGCATCGCGCGCGACATCCGCCGCGCCTGCGACGCCCTCGGGGCAACGGTGGCCGGCGGGCACACGGAGATCACAGCCGGCCTCGACCGCCCCATCGTGATCGGCCAGATGCTCGGCGAGGTCCCGGCCGCGCAGCTCGTCCGCAAGACACGGCTTGCGCCCGGCGACCTGGTGCTCCTGACCCACGGCGCTGCCATCGAGGGCACGGCCATCCTGGCTCGCGAGCGACGCGAAGCCCTCGGTCGGCACCTGACCGAGACGGAACTCGCCGCCGCGGCGCGTCTGCTCGACGTCCCCGGGATCAGTGTCGTGAAGGCCGCTCTGACCGCGGCCGACGCGGCCCCAATCCACGGCATGCACGATCCGACCGAGGGCGGCATCGCGGCCGGCCTCGTGGAGCTGGCGCAGGCCGGCGGGTGCGGCCTGCGCGTGTTCGGCCCGCGCGTGCCCGTCCTCGCCGAGACCCGCGCCGTCTGCGAGGTTCTCGGCCTGGACGCCTGGCGGCTCATCGCCTCGGGGGCGCTGCTTGTGGCCGTGGCGCCCGAAGACGCGGCCGCCGTGGCGGCCGCGCTGCAGGACCTGTCGATTTCCGCAACGGTAGTCGCCGAGGTCCGCCCCGCAGCCGAGGGCGTGTCGGTCGAGTGGGAGGACCGCACGGAACCGCTCGAGCCCCCCGCGCGCGATGAGCTTGCTCGCGTGTTCGAGTCCGCAGACTGACCCGGCGCCCGGCCGGGTCGTCTTCACTCAAATCTCGGAAGCGAGGGGCGGCCTGTCAAGACGGGCGTTCGCCACCGGATGCCCTCCCGGTCAGCGGCTGCGCTTCTTGACGCCGAGCGCTGCCAGCCTCGCGACCATGTCCTCGCCGGCGGTCGCCGGCTTGACCTGCTTGTCGATGTCGAGAATGCGGCCGTCGGGGCCGATGTAAAAGGTCCACCGGCTCGCCACGCCGCGCTCGGGCATCAGGACGCCGTACGCCTCGGCGACCTTCTTCTGGGGGTCGCTCAAGATCGGGAAGTCCGCGCCGTGTTCTTCGGCGAACCGCTTGTTCGTCGCGGGGTCGTCCACGCTCACCATGAAGTAGACGACGTCGAACTGCTTGAGCCGGTCACCGCTCGCCCGGAGCGACTGACACTCGGCCGTTCAGCCGCCGGTGAACGCCTTGGGGAACCAGGCGAGCACGACGGTCTTGCCGCGGAGGTCGGCGAGGCGGTGGATCTGGCCGTCGGAGCCCGCCAGGGCGAACCCTGGTGCCGGGTCTCCGGGCTTGAGGCCGCCATCGGGCGGCGCGCCGAGGACAGCCGCCACGGCCGCGCCTCCCGCGACGAGCATGACACTCATCGCCACGAGCTTGAGCATCGCTGGAGCTCCTTGGAGAAAGCGGAGCCCGCATTATACGACGAACTTCCGCACTAGGCTAGGCTCCGCTCTCCCGGACCCTTCGCGGCAGGAGCGGGTTGAGATGCATGGTCAAGTCATAGACCGACACCCCGCACGCCGCCGAGACGTCCTCCGGTCGCGACCCGGCCTGGGCGTCGAACAGCGTCGCCTCGTCGCCGACCCGGGCGCGTGGCTCGTCGCCGAGCGCCACGATCGTGTGACTCGCCGAGACCGACGCCACGACAGGATACGCCGCCCCACCGATGCTCACCGACGCCCCCCTGGCCGCGGCGCGCGGCCATCCGTCGGCGTGGCCCACGGGGAGCGTGGCGACCCACGTGTCGCGCGTCGCCACGTACGCGCGGTTGTAGCCCGCGCTCTCGCCGGCCCGGAGCTGTTTCACGTAAATGACCCGCGCCTTCAATGCGATCGCCGGCCGCAGGTCCATGACGCCCATCGCGCGGAACTGGGGCTCCGAGTAGACGCCGAAGATCGCCATGCCCGGCCGAACCATGTCGAGGAAAGCGTCGGCGTGCTGAAACAGCGCGAAGCTCGACGCGGCGTGCCGCCGGCCCAGGCGGAGGCCCTCGCCGGCGAGCGCGGTACAGAGCGCCTCGAAGCGCGCGAGCTGTTCCCGGTCGAACACCGGATCCTCCGTAAACGTCATCATGATCCCGTCGAGCACGACCGACGATCGGCGGGCCAGGTCGCGCACGAGCGGGGCCGCCTCCCGGTAGGGCACGCCCACGCGGCCGATGCCCGTATCGACGCACACGTGCAGGCGAACGGGCCGGCCGCGCTTCGCCGCGATGCGGTCGAGCACCGGCCCGATGGGGGTGTACACCATCGGCATGATGTCCCGTGCCACCGCCTCGTCCAGGTCACGCTCGTCGAAGGGCCCCATGAGCAGGATCGGCTTGCGTACGCCCGCGTCGCGCAACGTCACGGCCTCCTGCAGCTTGACGACGGCCAGACCCGCCACCGGCGGCAGCGGGTCGAGCGCGCGCGCCACCTCGACCAGCCCGCCGCCGTAGCCGTTGTTCTTGATTACCGCCATGATCGGCCGCCCGCCCACACGCCGCGCGACCTCGGCGACGTTGTGGCGGAGGTGGTCCGGCCGCAGCTCGACCCAGGGGTCGAACCACCCCGAGCGTACCTGGGGCGTGACGCGGGGTCCCTCGCGCGCGCCCTGAGGCAGGGCGGGCGCGACCACCACCGCCGTCAGAAGCGATCGCCGCGAGATCCTCATGGGTCACCTCCTTGGTCCAGCACGACCTCCGCCGACGCCACCACGTGGAACCCGGAACCTGGAACCCGCCGCCCGTTGTGATATCCTCCCGCCCCGGCGTTCGATGCGCAACCTCTTCGAGCCGTTCGCCGCCTCGGCCCGGCGCGTCCCGGCGCGGGTCGCCGTCGAGCTCCAGCGCCGCGACCGCGTGGAGTCGTACACCTACGCCGAGCTCGCCCGCCTGGCCGACCGAGCGGCGGACTGGCTCGCGGCGCGCGGCTACCGCCCCGGCGACCGCCTGGCTATCCTCGCCGACAACGACCACCGCTTCTGCGCCGCGTGCCTCGCCGTCTGGCGCCTCGGTGGGGTCGCCGTGCCGCTCGACACCGCGTACACGGCCGCCCAGGTCGCCGCGCTCGTTCGCGACTGCCGGCCGCGGGCGTGCTTGTCGACGCTGCGGCACCTCTCGGTCGTGGCGGCCGCCGCGGCGGCGCTCGACCCGGCTGCCCCCTGCGAGCCGATCCTGCTGGCCGGCCGAGCCGACGGTGTGGCCACGCTCGACGACGCCTGGGCGGCCGAGGCCGCGGCGCACGGCACCAGTCTGCCACCCCCGTGCCCGACCGGACGGGACGATGTGGCGGTCATCCTGTACACATCGGGAACGACGAGCGACCCCAAGGGGGTCATGTTGACCCACGGGAACCTGCTCGCGGAGAGCGAGGCGGCGTTTCGGGTCGTTCACGTGGACGAGCGCGACGCGGTGCTGGGCATCCTCCCGCTCTTCCACGCGCTGGCGCTCCTCGCCAACCTGCTGCTCCCGTTCGCCGTCGGGGCCCGCGTCGTCTTCCTGGAGACGGTCAACACGGCGGAGCTGCTCCGGGCCCTGACCGCCCGGGAGATCACCGCGTTCTGCTGTTTCCCGCAGTTCTTCTATCTCCTCCACCGCCGTGTCATGGACGAAGTCGCCGCGGCCGGCCGGCTCGAGCGCCTCGTCTTTCGCAGCCTGCTCGCGCTCAACGGCTGGCTGCGGGCCGGCCTGCGCATCAACCTCGGACCGCTGGTCTTCGCCCGCGTCCACAAGGTCCTCGGCCGCCGGATGCGACTGCTCGTCACCGGCGGGTCGCGGTTCGACCCCACCGTCGGCCGGGACCTCTATCGCCTCGGCGTCAACATCCTGCAGGCGTACGGCCTCACCGAGTGCGCCGGAGCTGCTACGCTGACGCGGCCGGGCGACCCGCAACTCGACGCCGTGGGTTGCCCGCTACCCGGCGTGGAGATCCGCATCCTTCCGGCCGGCGACGGGCGCGAGCCTCGCCGCGACGGCGAGGTCGCCATCCGGGGGCCCAGCGTCATGGCCGGGTACTACGGACGACCTGACGCGACCGCCGCGGCGTTCGTCGACGGCTGGCTGCGGACCGGCGATCTGGGGTATCTGGACGGCGCCGGTCGCCTCCACATCACCGGGCGTCGCAAGGACGTCATCGTTCTGGCCTCGGGCAAAAACGTCTATCCCGAGGACGTAGAGGCGCACTATCGCCGGTCGCCGTTCATTCGCGAGGTGTGCGTCGTGGGGCTCACCTCGGAGGCCGGCCCTGCCGCCGAACGCCTGCACGGCGTCGTGGTGCCCGACCTGGACGTCCTGCGGGACAAGCGCATCGCCAACGTGGGCGAGCTGCTGAGGTTCGAGATCGAGGGGCTCTCGGTCCAGCTCCCGCCGCACCAGCGCCTGCACAGCTACGAGGTCTCGCTCGAGCCCCTGCCCAGGACGACGACGGGCAAGGTGAAGCGATTCGAGGTCGCGCGGCGCGTCGGGCAGCGAGCAAAACGGACCGACCAGGCTGAACGAGGGTGGAGGGCCGGCGACGCCGTCTGGGCGGCGGAGCCCGACGTGGCGCTCGCGCTGCGCGTCGTCCGCGAGGCGGTCGGCCCGACGCCGCACCTCTTTCCCGACGCCCACCTCGAACTCGACCTCGGGCTCGATTCGATGGCGCGCGTCGAGCTGATCGCCCGCCTGGAACAAACCTTCGGGACCGCCGTCGCGCCGGAGGCGGCCGCGGCCGTCTTCACGCTGCGCGAGCTGGTCGAGGCCGTGCGCGGCGGCCTGCCGCAGACCGACGCGCGCCAGCCGCGCGACTCGGCCGCCGCCTCGGTGTGGGCCGACCTCCTCGCGTCGCCGCCCGGCGACGACGACGCCGCCCGCGACCTCGCCCGCGCGAGACCCGTGGCCGCTCTCGTCGGGTTCGTGCTCGTCAAGGTGCTCTGGCTCCTGTGGCGCACGACCCTCGGGCTGAGAGTACGGGGTCGCGAGCACCTGCCGGCGGACGGACCGTTTCTCATCAGCCCCAACCACCAGAGCTATCTCGACGCGTTCGTGCTCGTGGGCGCCCTTCCGTTCCGCACGTTCCGCCGCCTGTTCTTCGTCGGCGCGAGCGAGTATTTCGACACGCCGCTGCGGCGGCGGCTCGCGCGCCTCTTCAACATCGTGCCAGTCGACCCCGACCAGAACCTCCTGCGGGCGATGCAGGTCGGGGCCTGGGGCCTGCGTCGAGGACGCGTGCTCGTCCTGTTTCCTGAAGGCGAGCGGTCGATCGACGGCGCGCCCCGGAAGTTCAAGAAGGGCGCGGCCATCCTCGCCACCCACGTGGGGGTCCCGATCGTCCCGGTCGCGCTGGACGGCCTCTACGAAGTCTGGCCGCGCGGCCGCTCGTTCCGGTGGCGCGCCGTCGTGCCGTTCGCCGGTGGGCCGGTGACGTGCCGCTTCGGCGCGCCGCTGGCACCGCCGCCCCCGGACGCGGGTGCCCCCGACGCCGTCTACGAGCGCCACACGACGGCCCTCTTCGAGGCCGTCACGCGGATGTGGGCGGCGGAGCGGCGCGCCCCGGCGCCCGGCCGCTCGACGGGTGGCATCCTCGCGCGCGACGGGGACTGGCCGGCGGCGCGGCCGTGAGCTTCTGACCTCGCGGTGCGCGGGCGCCGGTTGTCACGCTCGCCTGGAGGCGAGTACAGTGCAGCCCATGACGGCGGGACCGACTGCTCGTGCTCATGTTCTCGGCGTGTGGTGTGGCGTCCTACTCGCAGCGGGCCTGCTGCTCGCGGGCGAGCGTCAGGCGGCGCCGGCCGCATCGGCGGCCGCGCCGCCGCCCCCCGAGTCGATCCTCGGATTCCGCGTCGGCGCCGATTTCAAGCTGGCGACCTACGACGAGGCCATCGCCTATGTCCGCGCGCTCGACGCCGCGAGCGAGCGGTTGCAGCTCGTCGAGGTCGGCCGGACCTCCGCGGGTCGACCGTGGTACCTGGCGGTCGTGTCGAGCCCGGAGAATCTGACACGGCTCGAGGCGTACCGAGCGATCGCGCAGCGGCTCGCCCATCCGGCCGGCCTGACCGACGCCGAGGCGAGGCGCCTCGCGCGCGAGGGCAAGGCGATCGTGCACATCGACGGCGGGCTGCACGCTACGGAGGTGGCCGGCGCGCAGCACACCTTGCAGCTCGCGTACGCGCTGCTCGCCGCCGCAGACGAGCCGCGGGTGCGCACGATCCTCGACAACGTGATCCTGCTGCTCTGGCCCTCGCTCAACCCGGACGGGCAGAACCTCGTCGTCGAGTGGTACCGCGCGAACCTGGGGACGCCGTACGAGGTCGCCCCGCTGCCCTGGCTCTATCAGGCCTACGTCGGCCACGACAACAACCGCGACGCCTACATGCTCAACATGATCGAGTCGCGCGTCGTGACACGGACCTGGCGTCACTTCGAACCGCAGATCGTCTACGTCCACCATCAGTCGTCGCCGTTCCCTACGCGGATCTGGCTGCCGCCGTTCGCCGAGCCGATCGCGACCCAGGTGCCGCCGCTGCTCTCGCGGACGGTGAACACCATCGGGATGGTGATCGCGCAAGCCCTCGAGGCGCGCGGCCAGGTCGGCGCCACCCACATGGGCCGTGGGTTCGACGCCTGGTACCCGGGCTACATCGACTACCTGCCGATGCTGCGGAACGTCGCGGCGTTCTGGACCGAGACGGCGCTCTATCGGTACGCGACGCCGCACTTTTACACGCTCGCGGACTTTCCACGGGACAAGGCCGACCTCCGCTCGGAGTCGCTCTATGCGAGCCCGTGGAAGGGCGGCTGGTGGCGTCTGGGCGACGCCGTCGCCTACATGGTGACGGCCTCGACCGCGGTTCTGGACTTTGCGGCGCGCTACAAGGAAGAGCTGCTCTACAACCGGTACCAGGCCGGTCGCGACCAGATTCGCAAGTACACCGCCGAGGCCCCGTACGCGTACCTCGTCCCCCAGGACCAGCGCGACCCGGTCGCCGCGGTCGAGCTCTTGCGGCGTCTGGCCTTCAACGGCGTCCGGGTCTTCCAGCTCACCGAGGCGCTGCGCGTCGACGGGCTCGCCTCCCCGGCAGGAACCTGGGTGATCCCGATGGACCAGGAGCATGCCGAGCTGGTCCGTCAGCTCCTCGACGTCCAGCGTTATCCGGACCTGCGGGAGTTCCCGGAGGGGCCGCCTGAACAACCGTACGACGCGGCCGGCTGGACCTTGCCCTATCAGATGGACGTTCGCGTCGACCCCGTCGTCGTGCCCCTCGACGCGCGGTTTCGCGCAGCCCTGCGGTCACTCGAGGCGGAACCCGCCGACTGGCGGACGACGAGCGAGGTCGACCGCTCACCCTTCGACAGCGTCCCTGGCGTGGGCTTCGACACCGACCCGGTCGCCGCGGCCATCGTGCCGCCGCCGGGCCGCGCCACCGGCACCGGGACCGCGCTCGCCGTGGAGGCCGCGCAGAACAACGCCTTCCGCGCGATCAACCTGACGTGGCGCGCCGGCGGTTCGGTTCATCTGGATGCCCGCGGCCGCTACGTGCTGAGCGGCGTCGCGGCGACCACGCTGGCCCAGTGGGTCGAGCGACTCGCGCTCCGCGCCGAGTGGGTCGCGGCGGCCACTGGCGTCCGGGTGACCAAGCCGCGACTCGCGCTCTATCAGCCCTGGACGGCGAGCATGGACGAGGGCTGGACCCGCTGGCTGCTCGAGCAGTACGGCTTCGAGTTCGCCAGCCTGCACAACGCGGAGATTCAGGTCGGGTCCCTGCGCGACCGCTTCGACGTGATTATCATCGCCGACGAACGTCCGCGGACACTCCTCGACGGCCATCAGCCGGGTACGGTGCCACCCCGCTACGCCGGTGGCCTCGGGGATCGAGGCGTGCACGCCCTGGACGACTTCGTGCGCCGTGGCGGCACGCTCGTGTGCCTCAACGGCAGCACGCTCTTCGCCGTCGACGCGTTCGCGCTCCCGGTGCGCAACGGGCTGGCCGGGCTGACCCGCCAGCAGTTCTTCGCGAACGGGTCCCTCCTCGAGGTCCTCGTAGACCCCGCGCACCCCGTGATGGCGGGCCTGCGCGATCGCGCCACGGTCTTCGTGACGGGAAGCCCGGCGTTCACCACCGGGCCCGAGTTCAAGGGCGCGGTGATCGCGAAGTACCGCGCGAGCGGGTCACCGCTGCGTTCGGGCTACCTGCTCGGCGAGAAGTTTCTGAACGGCTACGCCGCCGCCCTCGACGTGCGGCACGGCGACGGCCACGTCGTGCTGCTCGGCTTCAAGCCGCAGTGGCGCGCGCAGGCGTTCGGCACGTTCAAGATCCTCTTCAACGCCGCACTTTTCCACGGGGACCTCGCGGCGCACGCGAGCGCGAGCCGCGACTTTTCGACGCCGCCCGCCGGTGGGCCGTCGCCGCCGTCCGGGAAAGGCGCGGCGCGACGAGGCGTCCGCGATGGGCCGTCGAGCGAGACCGGCCGACAGTGTCTGGCGCGGTAGCCGTCACCGAGCCGGTGCTCGCGGAGCAGGCCCCGGCGCCCGACCGTCGGTCGCGGCCTCCGACTCCAGGCGGTCGGCGACGCGCGCGACCAGTCGGCGAATCTGCTCGGCACACTGGCGATAGGCCTCTTCGGACGCCCCGTAGGGATCGACCACCTCGTCGCCGGGCGACCCCGCGTAGTCGCCGATGAGCACGGTCTTCTCGGCGAAGCCGGCGGCCCGCGCCTCGCGGGCGACGTCGCGGTCCATGGCGACCACGAGGTCGGCGTCGATGCCCGGCGTCAAGCGGCGCGCGCGGTGCCCGGAGACATCGAGCCCGTACTGCTCGCGCATGATCGCCACGCACGACGCGAGGGGGCGGTTCCCGTCGAGCGCGAGGGTGCCCGCCGAGGCGACGTCGACGCCGCGGAGGGTCGGGCGTTCGGCGACGAGCCGCCGGAGGAAGGCTTCCGCCATGGGGCTCCGGCAGATGTTGCCGGCGCAAACGAAGAGGACGCGAATCACGCCTCCCACGGCAGGTCCGGTTTGCCGAAGTGCCCGTAGTTGGTCGTGCGGCGGTAGATGGGGCGCAGCAAGTCGAGCCGCTCGATGATCGCCGCCGGGCGAAAGTCGAACTGCTTGACGAACGCGGCGGCCCGGTCGTCGTCGCCCGTGCCGAACGTCTCGACCTTCACCGCGGTGGGCTGCGCCAGACCGATGGCGTAGGCCACGTTCACCTCGGCGCGGCGCGCCAGACCGGCCCTGACCAGCTGACGCGCGACGTAGCGGCAGAAGTACGCGCCGGACCGGTCGACTTTCGACGGATCCTTGCCGCTGAAGGCGCCGCCCCCGTGGCGGGCCATGCCGCCGTAGGTGTCCACGATGATCTTGCGGCCCGTCAAGCCCGCGTCCGCCGTCGGGCCGCCGATGGCGAAGCTGCCCGTCGGGTTGACGTCGATGCGCAGGCCCGCGCGATGCCACTCGCCGAGCACCCGCGGCACGAGTCGCTCGCGCACGTAGTCCCTGATCGTGTCCTGGTCCACGTCGGGCGCGTGCTGCGTGGACACGAGGACGTGCGTGACCTCGAGCGGGCGGCCGTTCTCGTAGGCCACCGACACCTGCGACTTGGCATCGGGCCGCAGCCACCTCGGGTCGCCAGCGCGCCGATCCTCGGCCAGGCCCTGCGTCAGGCGGTGCGCCAGGAGAATCGGCAGCGGCATCAGCTCCGGGGTCTCGTCGGTGGCGTACCCGATCATCATGCCCTGATCGCCCGCACCCTGGTCGTGCGACACGCTGGTCTCGGCGTTCACGCCCTGAGCGATGTCGGGCGACTGACGCGTGAGAAACTGGTAGATCGTCACGCCGTCGGCGTTGAAATCCTCGGCGGCGTCGGTGTAGCCAACCTCCCGGATCGCCCGACGCGCCACCGCCTCGTGGTCCACCCGCACGCCCTCGCGGGCCGTGATCTCGCCGGCGATCACCACGACGTTCGACTTGCACAACGTCTCGCACGCCACCCGGGCGCGGGGATCTTGTGCCAGATAGGCATCGAGGATGGAATCCGAGATGTAGTCGCACACCTTGTCCGGATGACCTTCCGACACCGACTCTGACGTGAAAATGAAGCGCGCCACGTCTGCCGTCTCCTATCTCCCGCGCCCCAGCGGGACGAAGCCGCGTACAAAAACAAAGGCTCGCCGACCGCCGTCGTCGCGAGCCCGTTCGCGGCTTAGATAGTTGACCCACCGGCCACCAGCCGGCCGCGCGGCCTATCAAGTCGGCGAAATCACCGCGCGTCAAAACCTTCCCATCCTAGGCCACGCTTCCGCGGCCTGTCAACCGACGGCGCGTGCCCACCCCCAGGCGTCATGGCCAGCGCAACCGCTCGGCACCCCGCGGGGTAGGTCGGCGTGCCGGTTCGCGCAGTGGGCCGACCCCTCACGGCACGAGCGCCGTCGTCAGCCACGGCACGTAGGTGACGAGCAGCACGCCCGCGCCGCGCAGCGCCAGCATCGGCAGCGACGCCCGCGCGACCTCGAGCAGCGGCCGGTTGAACCGGTACGAGGCCAGGAACAGATTCAAACCGACCGGCGGCGTCAGGTACCCGAGCTCGAGATTCGCGATGAAGATGACCCCGAGATGAACGGGATGAACGCCGTAAGCCGCCCCGAGCGGCGCGATGAGCGGGACGACGACGAACGTCGCCGAGAAGATATCCATCAGGCACCCGACCACCAGGAGCAGGACGTTCAGCGTCAGAAGAAAGACCAGCTTCGACTTCACGTGGGCCAGCGACCACTCGGTGAGCCGCGCCGGCACCTGCGCGTCGACCAGATACGCCGTCAGGCCCACCGCGACGCCCAGGATGATCAAGACGCCGCCGATCGTACCCACACAGTCGGCGCCCACCCGCAGCAGGTCACGCCCGATTCGCACCTCGCGCCGCAGCAGCGCCTGCACGATGAACGCGTAGAGCGCCGCGAGCGCGGCGGACTCGACGATCGTCGCCGACCCGCTGAAGAGGGCCCCCAGGACGACCACGGGCAGCAGCACCTCCCACTTCGCGTCCCAGACGGCCCGGGCCGCCTCTCGCAGGTCGAAGGGTGTGCGCGGACGCGTGATGCGCGTGCCCTCGTACACGCTCCACCCGGTCACCAAGCCGAGCCCGAGCAGCCCGGGCAGGATGCCGCCCAGGAACATCTGCTCGATGGGCGTTTCCGACACGATGCCGTAGAGGATGAGGGGCAGGGCCGGGGGCAGCAGCAGCCCGAGCGAGCCGGCCGACGTCAACAGTCCGATCGAGAACCGCTCCCCGTAGCCGTCGTGGAGGAGTGCCGGCAGCAGTAACCCTCCGAGCGCCAGGATCGTGACGCCCGACCCACCGGTGAACACGGTGAAGAACGCCGACACCGCGACACACACGACCGCCGTGCTCCCGGGCACCCAGCCCACCAGCGCGCGGAAGAGCCGGAGCAGCCGACGCGGCGTGTCGCCCTCGGCGAGGAGAAACCCGGCCAGGGTAAACAGCGGGATCGACGGCAGCGTGGGATTCACCGCCAGCTCGTAGGTCGAGATGAGCACCGCGACCGGCCGCACGCCGCTCGTCATGAACAGGAGTGCGGCCGCGCCGCCGAGCACGGCGAAGATCGGCGCGCCGAAGACCGCCGCGACGAGCACGATGGCCAGCCCGGGCCACGCGCTCAGGCCTTCGAGCACGCCGGGGCGGATCGACACCGCCAGGCCGGCTAGCAGGCCGAGCGCAGCCACCGCGCGCCCAGCCCCCGACGGCGCCGCGCGCCACACGAGGCGCAGCGCCACCAGGCCGAAGCCGACGGGCAGCACGAGCTGCGCCATCCACGCCTTGACGCCGGCGGCGATCTCGGTGCCGAACTCGCGCTCGCCCAGCACCAGCGCCACGGCCGCCCGGCACAGGATCGCCGCGACACCCGCCCCCACCGCGGCGGCGAACACCTCTGCCGCGCGGCGGACCTTCCCCTCCGGCAGGAACGTGCCCGTCGCGAGCGCGAGCAGTCGGCCCTCGCGCGCGGCGAGCGCCGCCCCAAGGAAGCCGACCCAGAGCGTGAGGTGCTGGACGAACGGAATGGCGCCCGGGATGCCGACCGCGAAGAGCCGCCGCAGCGCGATCTCGCCGAGCGGCAGCACGACCATGGCCGCCAGGGCGAGGCCGGCGACGAGATCCTCGACGCGGGCGAGCCGCGCGGCCGGCTTCAGCGGGAGCCTCCGTGCGCCTTACGGTACTGGTCCCGCTCGCGCGCGGCCAGGTCGAAAATCTCAGCGGGGACCATCGTGCCGCGGATCGTGCGGGCGAACTCCTCGGCCGCGCCGCGCCACTCCGGGCCCTCGGCTTTGGTCACCGTCAGCTTCCGCATCCGCATCTGCTCGACGGCCTCGCGATCCTGTCTCGGCACTTCGGTCATGAGCTCCTGCTCGGCGCGGGCGGCGGCCTCGAGCATCTTCTGCCGGTCCTCGGGGGCGATCTTCTCCCAGGCCGCGGTGGTGATGACCGTCGCCCCGACGAGCGGCGCCAGCCCGAGGTCGAGCATGTACGGCGTCTGCTGATACCACTGGAAGGACAGGGCAGCGAGCGGCGTGACCGGAATCGCCTCGACCATGCCCGTCTGCAAGCTCGTCATCATGTCGCTCACCGCGAGCGGGACCGGGTGGAAGCCGTTGTCCTTGTACCACTGGACCATCCGATCGTTCCCAGCCGAGGTGAACAGCTTGAGCGCCTTGATGTCGCCCACCGTCTTCACCGGCGATTTGCTGAAGACCTGCACCCAGCCGCCGTGACCCCAGTTCAGGCGCTTGAACCCCTTGCGCTCGAGGCGCTCGTCGAGCACCGGCGCGAGGCGTTCCAGCACGTGATTCACTTCCTCGTACGAGTCGTAGAACATCGGAATGCTGAACACGCTGAACGCCTCGTCGATCTCGCTCAGCCCGACCACCGAGAGCGACGCGGCCTGGAGCTGATTGAAGCGCATCCGCTTGATCATGGCCGACTCGCTGCCCTGCGTGCCCCCGGGATAGACCTGGAGCGTGACGCGACCCGTCGTCTCGCGCCGCCAGTCTTCGCCCAGCCGCCGCAGCACCTTGTACCAGACCGAGCCGTCGGGCACGACCGTACCCAGCTTGACCACCAGCGACGCTGCGTCGACTGGCGCGAAGACGACTCCCGCCAGAAGCACCGCTGCCACCCAGACCTTCACCGCTCGCATGATTCGCTCCGTTTCTCTCGCCCGCGTCGATCATCCCCTGACGTGGGGCGCGAACGCGCGCAGCCTCGACTCGCGCCAGTGACATCGGACGAGGGCTGAGGCACGCTGACCACCCCACTGAGCCATGCGTCGGGAGCGTCCAGCATCACCCCGTAAATGCCGACGCGCGACGGGCGCCTCCAGGCCGACTCGCGCGCGCGGGCTGGATCCGACACAAAGAACCACTCCACGTGGTCGAGCAGATAGCGCGCGCGGCGCTGCGCCACGAGATTCGCCAGGCGCCGGCGCGGGTCCGCATCTGGGTCGACCGCCAGCGCCTCTTTGAGCAGGCGCTCGAATTCGGCGCGATTCTGCTCGTTGACCACCACCGTCGACGCCAGCGTCACGTACGGACCCGCCGCCCGCCCCTTCGAGAGCGCCACCGCCCGGTCGAAGTGCTCCCGGGCGCGCGCCGCCGAGCCCCCCATCGCCTCGGGCAACGCGTCGAGGGAGATGAGCGCCTCGTGCACCGCCCCGTCCCCGAAGGTCTCGTCCAGCGCCAGGGCCCGGTCGAAGAGCGCGCGCACGACCGGCAGGTCAGCGATGAGGTCCGGCCGGTCGAGGCCGAGAGCGATCGCCGCACCCCAGGACGCCGCCGTCCAGTACAGCCCGGCGACGTCCTCGCGCCGGACCACGCGCACCGCACGCACCGGGTCGGCCCGCAGCCGCGCCCCGAGGCCTCGGTAACCCAGCTCGAGATGGCGCAGGCAGTAGTCCCTCGCCCGCAGGTACATCCGCCGCGCGCGCGCCTTGAGCGCCTCGCTCCGCTCGAAGTCTTCGTGCTCGATGAGCGCCGCGTCCGTGTGGAGGAAGGCGTAGGCATACTGGGTGAAGCCGCTGCAGGTGGCGAGCAGGAGCCCACGGTGGGTCGGGACCTCCGCGAGCAGCGACTCCATCAGCTTCAGCGAGAACGGCGCGGCCTCGCGAACCAGCTCCAGGTCCTCGTCGCTCGCGAACGTCTCGCCGCTCCCGGCGAGCGTGTCGGCCACGCTCTTGACCGCCATCCGCCGCAGCGAACACCCCGGGGCCGCCAGGCTCGCCCCGACGAGCAGCAGACATCCGACGATGCCTCGCAGCGCGCGCGCCATGGTCACGACGAAAACCGTTCTATTCTAAGGCGGGCCCGCCGGCCGGTGCTATAGTGGCCCGTGCGCGGCGCGCGCCACCGATGGTCATCCCGCTCGGCGACGAACCGAACCCTCGCGGCGTCCCAGTCGTCACCTACCTCATCATCCTGGCCAACGTCGCCGTCTACCTCTTCATCACGCTGCCCCTCAGCCTCGTCCCCCCGGACCCGGAGGACCCGCGGCTCATCGAGTACGTGAATACCGTGCTCCGGGCGGTGCCCGGCGCGGCGCCGCGAGACGTCCTCAACCGCCTCTCGGCGTACGACCTGTTCACCTTCGCGTGGGGCTACCGGCCGGCCAACCCGAGCCTTGTGACGCTCGTGACGGCCATGTTCCTCCACGGCGGCTTCCTGCATCTGTTCGGCAACATGCTCTTTCTCTGGATCTATGGCGACAACGTCGAACATCGCCTGGGTCCGGGCCGCTACCTGCTCTGGTACGTCTCGACGGGCGCGGCCGCCTCGCTGTTTCACGCCTGGTTCGTTCCAACCTCGCCGCTGCCCCTGGTCGGCGCGTCGGGCGCCATTTCCGGCGTGCTGGGCTTCTACTTCGTGTGGTTCCCCCACAACCGCGTCCGGCTGTGGATCCTTTTGCTCCCCTTTTTCGCGGATGTCGTCCTGGTGCCCGCCCGCCTCGTCCTGGGGCTGTACCTCGTGGTCGAGAACATGCTGCCGTTCCTGATGACGCGCGGGCTCGACGGGACGGGCGTCGCTTACGGCGCGCACATCGGCGGGTTTCTCGCCGGGCTCGCCGTCGCCTGGGCGATCGACCGGCGCACCGTACACGCGCGACCGCGCGAGTTCCGCCGGGGTGCGGAGCGCCTCGAGGACCAACCCGTCCGATCGCTGCGAGAGGCCATCGCGGATCTGCTGGCCGACGAACGCGTCGAGGAGGCCGCCCGCCTGTACTTCTCGGTGCCCGCCGCCGAGACGCGCCGCCTGCTCGCGCCCGACGATTCCCTCGCCCTCGCCGAGTGGCTGCGGCGCAACGGGTACGTCCGGGCCGCCGTGACGGTGTATCAGCGACACCTGCGCGATTATCCGCTCGGCCCGGGAGCCGCCCAGGCGCATGTCGGCCTCGGGCTCGTGCAGCTCTACGCCCTCGACCAGCCGGCAGCCGCGTACCAGCACTTCGTCGAGGCGCTCGAACTCGACCCGTCGCCCGACACCGAGGCGACCATCCGCCAGGCGCTCGCGGAGATTATCGCGCGGCAGAAGTTCCGCGTGGGACGACGACGGGGCGGCGCCCGATGAGGAGAGACACGCGATGCCCCGCCTGCCCATCGTCGCCGTGATCGGATCGGGCACCAGGGCGCACGCCGACCGCGCCGCGCCCCTCGGACGCTGGCTCGCCACCGAGGGCGTGCACCTGCTGACCGGTGGGGGTGGGGGCGTGATGGCTGCGGTGAGCGAAGCCTTTGCGAGCGCGCCCGACCGCCGCGGAGTCGTCATCGCCGTGCTGCCGGCGCGCTCGACAGCCGTAGCCGAGCCTCCGCCCGGTTACCCGAACCCGTGGGTCGAGATCGCCATCCTCACGCACCTGCCCCTCACCGGCGACCAGGGCACCGAGCCGCTCTCGCGCAACCACATCAACGTCCTCTCAGCCGATGTCCTCGTCGCACTGCCAGGCGGCGCGGGCACGCGAAGCGAAGTGCTGCTCGCCCGACGCTACCGACGCCCGCTCGTCGCCTGGCTCGCGGACCGCGACGAAATCCCGAACCTCCCGGAGGACGTGCGGGTCGAGGCGAGCTTCGAGCGGGTGCAGGGGTTCGTTCGAGCCAGACTCGGCAGCCGAACCGCGGGCACCGGCTCCTGAACTTTCCTGACGGGGCCCGCCACCCTCTGGCCCAGAGTCGGCGGGTTCGGGTCGAACCCGACGAGCCATGGCGTGATCGACCCACCGGCCGCTACGGTTTTAGCCACCGCGCGAGCCACGCCAGCACCGTCTCGTGCCACAGGATGCTGTTGGCCGGCTTGAGCACCCAGTGGTTCTCGTCGGGAAAGTACAGGAACTGGCTCGGGATACCGCGCCGCTGCAGCACCGTGAACGTCGCGATGCCCTGCGCGTCGACGACCCGGTAGTCGCGCCCGCCGTGGATCACGAGCATCGGCGTCTTCCAGTTTTTCACGAGTTCGATCGGGTTGTGCTTGGCGTAGCCCTCGGGATTCTCCCACGGCGTACCCATGTGGTCCCACTCGGGGAACCAGAGCTCCTCCGTCGCGAAGTACGCCATGCGTTCGTCCAGGTTGCCGTCGTGATTCACGAGGCATCGAAAGCGATCGGGCCAGGTCCCCGCGATCCAGTTGATCATGTACCCGCCGAACGACGCGCCCAGGGCGCACACCCGCGACCCATCCATCCACGGATACCGCGCCAGCGCCGCGTCGAGGCCTCGCTGCAAATCGACGAGCGGCTTGCCGCCCCAGTCGCCACGAATCGAGTCGGTGAACGCCTGACCATATCCGGTCGATCCGTGAAAATCGACCATCACGGCCGCGTAGCCCGCGCCGGCGTAGATCTGCGGGTTCCAGCGGTAGTGAAAATTGTTCGAGAACGACCCCTGCGGACCGCCGTGGATGAGAAACGCCACCGGGTACTTCTTCGACGGATCGTAGTCCACGGGCTTGACGACCCACGCGTAGACCGTCTCCTCGGCCCACCCCTTGAACGTGAACTGCTCCGGTTCGCCAAGCTTCACCGCGGCCAGCCGCGACGCGTTGATGGCGGTCAGGGGCTTCAGGTCCGAGCCGTCCGGCGTGACGCTGTACAGCTCGGCCGGCGACCGGAAGTGATCGATCGCCACGACCAGGCGGTCGCCCGCCACCCCCGGCGTGGCCGCGTGCCCGTCGCGGATGAGCGTCCGCACGCGCCCGGTGGCGACGTCGATCGCAAAGAGCGACGTGTGGCCGAGGTCCGCGGCGGTCGCGTAGATCGTCCGCCCGTCGGGCGCCCAGACGAGTTCATTCGGCGACCGATCCCAGTCGGCTGCGAGGGGTCGCACCGGACCGTCGGGCCACGTCCGGAGCAGGATCGTGAACTTGTCCGACTCGTAACCGGGACGCGCCATCGCGCGGTAGGCCAGCGTCCGACCGTCCGGCGCGAACACCGGACCCGTGTCGGCGGCACGATTGGCGGCCGTCAGGTTGCGAGGCTTCGCCGAGCCGTCGACCGGCACGACAAACAGGTCGAGATTCGTCGACCAGGCTTCCTCGCGGCCCGCGTCCCGCGCCGTGAAGACGATGGCGCGCCCGTCGGGCGTGAAGGTGAACTCTTCGCTCCCGCCGAACGGTTTGCTCGGCGAGTCCGCGTCCATCCCCGCCATCACGTCCACGGCGGGTCCGCCGGCGGCCGGGACCACCAGGATGTGCGACCGTCGGCCGTCCTTCCACGTGTCCCAATGCCGGAGGAGGAGGCGGTCAAAGAGCCGCCCGGTCGCCTTGCGCTCGTCGATCTCCTTGAGCCGCGTCGTCGTGCACTCGAGCGTCGGACAGTCCGGAAAGACCTCCACGCTCACGGCGAGCCGCGTCCCGTCGGGCGACACGGCGAAGCTTCCCACGTCCAGCGGCAATGTGGTCACCTGCACCGGCTCGCCGCCGTCGAGCGCGAGGCGCCAGACCTGCATCGAGCCCGAGCGGCTCGACAGGAACCACACGTGCCGCCCGTTCGCGCTCCAGACCGGGCTCATGTCGGCCGCCGGATGGTTCGTGAGCCGGCGCAGGCTGCGGCCGTCGGCGCCAATCACCCACAGGTCCGTCCGGCGCCGGTTGCCCTCGAGGTCGAGCTCACTCACGGTGAAGACGACGAGCCGGCCGTCGGGCGACACCGCCGGCCCGGACACGCGGTCCATCGCGACGAGCTCGTGGACGGTGAACGGCTGCTGGGCGAAGCTCGCCGGCGCGGCGAGCGCGAGCCACCCCACCCCCAACACCCACATGATCGAGCGGTGCATCATGACCCTCCCCATGCCGCCGCAGGCAGCGCCCCTATCCTACCAGGCTCGCGCGGAGCGCACGCCGGTCGCGCCCGTCGTCGCTCGTCCTGGAGTATCATCGGCCTCGCCTCAGCGACCGGTTGGGAGAAAAGGAGGGTTCCATGCGGTACATGATCGTCGCCATAGCGACACTCGTCGCCCTCGGCGGCCAGGCCGCCGGCCTCGGGCAGCCCGCGCCGAGCACCCAGACCGCGGCCGCGCGGCCGACTGCGCTCGATCGGCTCAGGGCCGCCGTCGAGCGCATCACGACCAGCGTCAGCGCGACGTGGGGGATCTACATCAAGTCGCTCGATACCGGCGAAGAGCTCGCCATTAACGCCGACCAGCCGATGGACACCATGAGCGTCATCAAGATCCCGCTCATGGTCGAGGTGTTCGAGCAGGTCAAGGCGGGCAAGCTCAGCCTGAGCGACCGGTACACGCTCGCGGCAGCGGACGTCCTGCCCGGCACCGGAGTGCTCCGCAGCCTCGAGCCGGGCGCGGTCGTGACGGTCAAGGACCTCGTCACCTTGATGATCATCGTGTCGGACAACACGGCCACCGACGTGCTCTACCGCCTGGTCGGCGGACCTGAAGCCGTCAACGCTCGGATGGTGGCGCTCGGGCTGACGAAGACGCGGGCCGTCGCCTCCGCGCGGGCGTGGTTCGACGCGCTCAACGCCGAGCGGGACCGCACCAAGTTCCACCGCGAGGGCAGGCATCCCTTCGGGCTGTCGACGCCCCGCGAGATCGGCGAGCTGCTCGAACGCATGGAGCGCGGCACGCTCGTCGACAAGGCCTCGTCCGACCAGATGCTCCGGATCCTCCGCGGGCAGATCTACCGGACGCGCATTCCGCGCTTCCTCTCCGGCTTCGCGATCCCGCACAAGACGGGCGACTTCCTGCCCTACATCGCCAACGACGTCGGCGTCCTCGAGTCACCCGGGGCGACCGTGGTGGTCTCGATCTTCACGGCGAATCACTTCGGCAACGGCTGGATGCTCGAAGAAGCCATCGGTCGGGTCGCCGCCGAGGTCGCGGCGTACTTCGGCTACCGGCGCGCCGAGCCGCGATAGCCTACCCCGGACCATACATCAAGCGCGCAGCCGCGGTGGGCCGTTCGCGGAGAAAACCGTGGTCCCCACGCCGCGTTCGGGGGATGGTCAGTGGGAGCCGCGTGTTTCCGGCCTGCGGAACCGGGTGCCGGAGCGAATGGGCCGCAGCGGTGACCACGGCCACGACCAGCCGCGCTACGATCGAGGAGCGCCCCTACTGCGGCGCGGGAGGTCACGATGACGGCTCCGTCGTTGGCGCTGACGCTCGCGCTCGTGGCCGCCGCCGAGTTCACCCCGGCGCGGCTCCTCTCCGGCGGGTTGCCGCCGGCCCCGCCGAACGTCACGACCTGGGGCTGGGTGGCGCTCGACGTCACGGTCGATGCCGCCGGGCGGCCCCAGCGCGTCGACCCGGTGCTCGGCACCGCCCCCTTCGCCGAGCCCGTCGAGCGCGCCGTCGCGGGCTGGTCGTTCGAACCCGCGCGCGACGGCGAAAACCCCGTCGACAGCCATGTGCTGGTCGTGGTCGCCTACCGCGCGCCCGTGCTGCTGAACGACGCGACGGCCACCCCGCCGGCCGTGGCGACCGGGGCTGCCACGCCCGCGCCAGTCGCGATCACCCCTCCAGTCTACCCGCCGCAGGCCCTGGGCGACGCGCTCGTGCTCGTCGAGCTGCTGGTCGATCCCGAAGGCGCCGTCAGCGCGCGCCGCGTCGTCCGGTCCGGCGGAGGCTTCGACGGCGCCGCGCTCGACGCCGCCGCGCGCTGGCGCTTCCGGCCGGCTCGACGGGCGGGCGCCCCCGTCGCCTCGTACGTCTATCTCGGGTTCGGCTTTCGCCAGCCGGTCGTGGGCTCGGTGAAGAAGTCGCCGTGAGTCAAGGCCGCTGGCCACGTTCGAACGCGAACCGCCAGCCCGCCTCGCGCACGACGCGCTCGATCTCCCTCCGGATGCGCAGATACTCGATCGGTCCAGCCGCCCCCGCGTCCGCAGGGGTCGCCGTCCGCTCGCCCCAGACGAAGGGCGCAGGAATCCCCCAGGTCTCCTCCGTCACCGCCTCGCGGAACCTGACCGTGGATGTCTCCTCGTCCAGGCGACAGCCCAGGTGGTACGTGACGGTGCGGCCGCCGAACAGCCAGCGGGCGCTCGTCGTCTCGAGCTCCGCGCGCAGGCCCTCGCGATCGACCGCATGGCAGTGCATGCCGTGCGCCCGGGCGACTCGCTTCAACGCCTCCACGAGCGCCTCCTTCGGCACCGGCGCCGACATCTCGGCACCTCCTGCGCGGCGGTCGACGAGCTCGGTGCGTGGATACGCCACGCCCCCGGGAGGCCCGGAACCGCTGATCGCGCGCGGGCCCGCACGCCGAGCGGAAGGCCTGCACGCGACATGCCAGGGGCGGCCCGGTCGGCGGCTGTGTGCGAGGTGCCGCATCGCGGGGACCTGCCGGGATGCGGGTTCCACCACGCCGGCGCGGTGAGGCTGTTGGGTCAGACGTCGGTCGGTGGCGCCGTCCCCGCAGATGTGGACAACGGCGCCTGGTACGCGACCCGCCCGACGAAGAACGGTCCCATCGTCTGGATGAACTCCGCGGTCTGGCGCGTCGCGCGCATGTCCCGGACGAGCTTCGAGAGCGGCGATAGGTCGGGTCCGAGCAGCCCGAGCACGAACTCGTTGTCGTGGCGATCGAGGCCGTGACACTCGAGCCGGATATCGACGGCCTTGCCGGCCTCGGCGTAGGCGCGGCCGATGAGCGCGTGCTCGCCCATGATCTCGCCCTGCTCGTGCCGCGAGAGCCGGTGGAACGCGCCGTGTCTCCGCAGCGGGTACCAGACCGCCCAGGGATACGCCGGATTGAGCGCGTGGCGCCGCGGCCGGTGGAGCAGCCAGTCCGCCAGCTCCGACTCGCGCCCGGTGCCGTAGGTGCGTCCGAGCATGGTCAGGTCGCGGCAGGGCGTGAGCGAGAGGAAGGGCTCGCCCGCGAGCAGCGCGCGGGCACGGCCGGTAAAGAGGGACGGGTCTTCGCTCATCAGCAGGAGCCCCACGCCGTACGGGTCCAGCACATCCAGATACACGACGGCCTCGAGACCCGACTGCCGCACGGCGTCCACCACCACCGCCGCGTCGCGGCAACCGGTGAAGACGAGGAGCTCGAAGAAGAGCCGCGAGTCGAGCGTCTGGGGAACGCCGCGCACCGGTCCCCCCCGCTCGGCCAGCTCGGGGCGGAAGCGGCCCCGCGCCGACCCGCCGCGTCGGTCAGCCGTGGGTGTCCGCATCGCTGCTCTCTTCCCGCGCTGGAGCGCCGTCACGATCGCGATCAGGATGGGCTCCGGCGATTGGAACTTGAGCTGGTCGTCGATGGCCACGAAGCTGTAGCCGATACCGTGTGCTCGAGACCCTGTGGGTTTCCGATCGCCACCGCATCCTCGCCCACCTCCACCATCGACGACTCGCCCAGCGCCACCGTCGGGAGCGGCTTGAAGGCGCGGATCTTCAGCACGGCCAGGTCTCGCCGCCGGTCGTAATCGAGGATCTCGACGCGGTCGTAGATCTCGCCGTCCTTCATCTTCACGTGCAGCGCCGCGGCGCCTTCGATCACGTGGAAGTTGGTCACCACGAGCCCGCTCGCGTCCCCGACGAAGCCGCTGCCGAAGCCCGCGACGTTCCCGTCGGCGTCGAGGTTGCCCACGAAGACGACGGCGGGCGAGACCACCTTGACCAGCTCAGGGACCGTGTACCCCTTCGGCGCGGTCTGCGCTCCCGTCCCCTCCGCCGCCAGGCTCGTCCCCACCGCTCCCGCCGATCCCGCCACCACCCACGCCACCGGGAGCAAGCCAGCCGTTGTCTGTCGCCAGCGCGTGACCCCTCCTCCGCCCCGCGTCGCCCGCCGCGGCGCGCGGAGCGTCGCCCCGCGATGCCGAACATTTTACTGCGTACGCCGTGCCAGCCTGGGTCGACGCGTCCGGAGTTGGCGTCGAGCCCGTTGCAAGCCAGTCATCGGGTGTTCCATCGCGAGGCAGCGCCTTCCGCCGCTGCGCGGACGAGTGCCACATTCGGTCGGCAGACACCTGTTTCGAGCTCGGGGAGGCTGGCAAGGTTTTGGCAGGTTTGGTCACCGACGCATCCCCGCACGGAGGGCGGGAAGCCGATGATCTGGTTCTTCGAGCGCGAGGGCGAGCATCTGCGCTGCGAGGTACGCACACAGATCGAGGGGGACCGCTACGACCTCGTCATCACGCATCCCGACGGGACTGAGACGGTCGAGACTTTCACCGACTCCCGCGAGCTGAACCGGCGCGCCGGCGAACTCGAACACGAGCTCAAGGCCAGCGGCTGGAAAGGACCGTTCCGTCGCGACTGGTGATGCATTCACACCCTCGGCGCTGTCGACGACTCGGACCTCGTCGCCGGCGCCGTCGGCACGCCGTCAGGCCGCCGAGCGAGCGGCCCTGGCGCCCGGCGCGATCCGCGGCCGGACGGCGGGTCATTTGTCGGATGTCCGCCGCCGCGAGCCCGCGCCCCAGCTCGCCCCGCGGCTCAGGCGCCGGCGATCCAGACGAGCTGCCGGCACTCCGGGCACGCGTAGACGACGCGCAAGTCCGCGACGAACGAGATGAACCCCCCTTCGGCCCGGCGGTCGCACTCGGGACAGATGGCGGAGGCGCCTACATCCACCGTCGCGATCTCGAGACGACGTCCGGTCACCGGGTCCGGCAGCGAGTGCGGCGCGTTGGGGTGGGGGGTGAGGCGCCGGCGACCGTCGGTCTGCTGCCAGAGGAAGAGTCCGTGGAAGGCATCGGCACATCCCGGCTGTTCCATGGCCGCCGATGGTAGCATAGGGTCCGGTTCCGGGCAACGCGACGCCGCCGGCCGGCGCCGCGGGAGTCGTCGAGCGTGCGGCGCGGTGCGCGCGTTCACGCGGTGTGTGCTACGCTACGAGCGAGGCATCCCGCGCCATCACCCTTCAATCGCGGCAGCGCCGCGGGGAGTCGCGCGGGCGGCTGCGAAAGTGGCGGAACTGGCAGACGCACCGGACTTAGGATCCGGTGGCCGCAAGGCCATGGGGGTTCGACTCCCCCCTTTCGCACCAGTGACCGGCCGGCCCTGGGCGTGCGGCGGCGCAGCCTCCGCGCGGACCGAGCGCGTCGGCGAGGGAGCCCGCTGCGGAGCCTGGGACGAGACGGGCCGATGAAGACCGAACTCATCGACGAGAGTCCCACGCGCAAGCAGCTCGTCGTCGAGATCCCGAGCGAGACGGTCGACGCGGAGATCGCTAGGGTCGCCCGCGAGTACAGCCGGAGCGTGCGCGTCGCCGGGTTCCGGCCCGGCAAGGTGCCGCCCGACCTCGTGCGGCGGCGTTTCCGCGCGCGGATTCTCGAGGACGTGGCGCACGCGCTAGTGCCGCGGGCCGTGGAAGAGGCGCTCGGGGCTCACCGTCTCGAGCCCGTCGACACCCCCGACATCCGTGACCTCGTGATCGAGGAGGGTCGTCCGCTGCGCTTCACGGCCGCATTCGACACCGTGCCGCCGATCGAGCCGGGCGACTACCGCACGCTCACGCTGCACCGGCGGCCGGCCGAGGTCGAGCCGGGTGCGGTCGAGCGTGCCCTCGAGCGGGTGCGCGAGCGCGCCGCGCGCTACGAGCCGGTCGACGGGCGTGGGGTCGAGCTGGGCGACACGGTGGTGGTCGACCTCGAGCGGCGTCCGATCGGCCCCGACGGCCGGCCCGCGGGCAAGAGCGAGCGGCACGAGCACGTGACGATCGACGTCGGTGCGCCTGCCAATCCGCCGGGCTTCGACCAGGAGCTGCTGGAGTTGCCGGCGGGCGCGACCAAGCAGTTCCGCCTCACCTACCCGTCGCACTACGCCATCCGCGAGCTGGCCGGCTCCGAGGTCGAGTACCTCGTGACGGTCCGGGCCGTGCGCCGCCGCGTGGTTCCGCCGCTCGACGACGAGCTGGCCCGCGATTTGGGGTTGGCGGATCTCGCGGAGCTCCGGTCGCGCGTGGAGGCCGACCTGCGTGCCGAGGCCGAGCGGCAAGTCGAGCGGGAGCTGCGAGGCGAGCTGCTCCGGCAGCTCGCGGCGCGCGTGCCGTTCGACGCGCCCGAGAGCCTGGTGGCGCGCGAGATCGACCGGCGCGTGGAGGAGTTCGGGCGGCAGCTCGCCGCCGAGCGAATCGACCCGGCGGCCGTGCGGGTCGACTGGGAGGAATTCCGGGCGCACCAGCGCGGGCCGGCGGCGGAGGCGGTCAAGGCGGCCCTCGTGCTGGATGAGGTGGCGCGGCGCGAAGGGATCGTGGTGACGGAGGCGGAGGTCGAGGCCGAGGTGGGGCGTCACGCCGAGCGGACGGGCCGGACGCCGGCGGCCGTGCGGGCCCGCATCGAGCAGGAGGGGGGGCTGGGCCGGCTGTACGCCGGGCTGCGGCGGGAGAAGACGGTCCAGTTTCTCCTCGCTCGTGCTACAATCCTCTCAGCGTAGTCGGCCCGCCCGACCCGTCTGGACACCCCCAGCACCCCCGGCAGGACACGCGTATGCGAGAGTCGCGAATGCAACTGGTCCCGATGGTGGTCGAGCAGACCAATCGAGGCGAGCGGGCGTACGACATTTTCTCGCGCTTGCTCAAAGACAGCATCATCTTCATCGGAACGCCCATCGATGACACGGTGGCGAACCTGGCGATCGCGCAGCTGCTGTTCCTCGAGGCGGAAGATCCCGATAGGGACATCGTGATGTACATCAACAGCCCCGGGGGTTCGATCACGGCTGGGCTCGCCATCTACGACACGATGCAGTTCATCAAGCCGGACGTGCAAACCTACTGTATCGGCCAGGCGGCGTCGATCGCCGCGGTCATTTTGGCGGCGGGGACGAAGGGCAAGCGGTTCTCGTTGCCCAATTCGCGGATTCTCATTCACCAGCCGTGGATGAGCGGGCTCGCGGGGCAGGCGACCGACATCGACATCCACGCGCGGGAGATCCTCCGGATGCGCGAGCGGCTCAACGAGATCCTCTCGCGGCACACGGGCCAGCCGCTCAAGCGCATCCAGGAGGACACCGAGCGCGACTACATCATGACGGCGGAGCAGGGCCGCGAATACGGTATCATTGACGAGGTGATCACCCGTCGGGCCTGAGGGGGGTTAGGGTCGGCCGGGGGAGGCGCTGTGAAGAAGAACGGCGAGAACGAGGTGCTGCGCTGTTCGTTCTGCAACAAGGATCAGAACGACGTCCGCAAGCTCATCGCCGGCCCGACCGTGTTCATCTGTGACGAGTGCGTGGAGGTCTGCAACGACATCATCGCCGATGACAACCGGTTCGAGCACCGCGGCGGTCGGGCGGCGCTGCCGACGCCGCAGGAGATCAAGAAGTTTCTCGACGAGTACGTGATCGGCCAGGAGCAGACGAAGAAGAAGCTGGCCGTCGCGGTGTACAACCACTACAAGCGCATCGAGATCCAGAAGCAGACGCGCGGCCGCCACGACGTCGAGCTCACCAAGTCGAACATCCTGCTCGTCGGGCCGACGGGCACCGGCAAGACGCTGCTGGCCCAGACGCTGGCGAAGCTGCTCTCGGTGCCCTTCGCGATCGTCGACGCCACGACGCTGACCGAGGCGGGCTACGTCGGCGAGGACGTGGAGAACATCATCCTGAAGCTGCTGCAGAATGCCGGCGGCGACATCGAGCGCTGCCAGCAGGGGATCGTCTACATCGACGAGATCGACAAGATCGGCCGCAAGGACGAGAACCCGTCGATCACGCGGGACGTCTCGGGGGAGGGGGTGCAGCAGGCGCTGCTCAAGATCCTCGAGGGCACGATCGCCAACGTGCCGCCGCAGGGGGGGCGCAAGCACCCGCACCAGGAGTTCTACCAGGTTGACACGACCAACATTCTGTTCATCTGCGGCGGTGCGTTCGTGGGCCTCGAGAAGATCATCGAGCGGCGCGTGGGCAAGAAGACGCTCGGCTTCCGCGCCGACGTCAGGTCGTTCAAGTCGCGCGACATCGGCGCGATCCTCGAGCTCGTCGAGCCGCAGGACCTCATCAAGTACGGGCTCATCCCCGAGTTCGTCGGGCGGCTGCCGGTCGTCGGGACGCTGCACGAGCTCGACAAGCCGGCGCTCATCCAGATCCTGACGCAGCCGCGCAACGCCATCACGCGGCAGTACCAGCGGCTCTTCGAGTACGAGGGCGTCAAGCTACGGTTCACCGACGACGCCCTCGAGGCGATCGCCGACCTGGCGCTGCGGCGCAAGATCGGCGCGCGCGGCCTGCGGATGATCATCGAGGACCTGATGCTGGACCTGATGTACACGCTGCCCGGCCAGAAGAAGATCCGCGAGTGCGTCATCACGCGCGAGGTGGTCGAGTCGAAGGAGAGGCCGATCACGTTGATCGAGAAGGTGTCGTAGCGATCCGCGCCCGGTGGTCGGCGCCGCCCGCGGGGGCGGCGCGCTGAGCACCGAGACGCGACGGCCGATCGCGACGGCGGACGCCCATGGAAGTCTACGAAACGCTGCCGATCGTTCCGCTCCGCGACGTCGTGGTGTTTCCGCACATGATGATGCCGTTCGTCATCGGACGGCCGTCGTCGACGCGCGCGCTCGAGCACGCGCTCGCCAAGGACAAGCGCATTTTCCTCGCGGCACAGCACGACGCCGCGGTGGACGACCCGAAGCCGTCGGACATCTACACGATGGGCTGCATCGCCAATATCGTCCAAAGCCTCAAGCTGCCCGACGGCAACGTCAAGGTGCTCGTCGAGGGGGTCGACCGCGCGCGCGCCATCGAGTGGAAGGAGGACAAGGGCTTCTACCGGGTCGTCGTGAAGATCATCCCGCGCCAGCGCGAGGCGAGCGGCGAGATCGAGGGGACGATGAGCCGCGTCGTGTCGCTGTTCGAGCAGTACGTGAAGCTGTCGAACAGCCTGCACTACGACACCATGATCGCCGCAGTGCGCGTGGACGACCCGGGCCGCCTCGCCGACACGATCGCCGCCCACCTGCTCATCGGCGTCGACGAGAAGCAGAACCTGCTCGAGATCATCTCGCCCCTCGAGCGCCTGAACCGCATCGCCGGCATCCTCGAGATCGAGGTGGACAAGCTCCAGGTGGACCGCCGCATCCAGTCGCGCGTCAAGAAGCAGATGGAGAAGGCGCAGAAGGAGTACTACCTCAACGAGAAGATGAAGGCGATCCAAAAGGAGCTGGGGCGCAAGGACGACAAGGGCAACGAGATCGAGGAGCTGCGGAAGAAAATCGAGCAGGCGCGCATGCCGAAGGAGGTCGAGGAGAAGGCGATCCAGGAGCTCAAGCGCCTCGAAGCCATGCCGCCCATGTCGGCCGAGGCGACCGTCTCGCGCAACTACCTCGACTGGCTGATCGCGGTGCCCTGGTACAAGAAGACCCGCGAGAGCCGCGACCTCAAGCGCGCCGAGCAGATCCTCCACGAGGACCACTACGGCCTCGAGAAGATCAAGGACCGCATCCTGGAGTTCCTGGCGGTGCGCGCCCTGGTGAAGAAGCCCAAGGCCACGATCCTGACGTTCGTCGGCCCCCCCGGCGTCGGCAAGACCTCGCTGGCCAAGTCGATCGCGCGCGCCATGAACCGCCAGTTCGTCCGCCTGTCGCTCGGCGGCGTGCGCGACGAGGCCGAGATCCGGGGCCACCGCCGCACCTACATCGGGGCGTTCCCCGGCCAGATCATCCAGATGATGAAGAAGGCCGGCACCGTCAACCCGGTGTTCCTGCTCGACGAGGTCGACAAGATGTCGATGGACTTCCGCGGCGACCCGTCCGCCGCGCTCCTCGAGGTGCTGGACCCCGAGCAGAACCACACGTTCCTCGACCACTACCTCGACGTCGAGTACGACCTGTCGAACGTGATGTTCATCTGCACGGCGAACGTCCTGCACAGCATCCCGCCCGCCCTGCGCGACCGCATGGAGGTGCTGCAGCTCGCCGGCTACACCGAGCAGGAGAAGATCGAGATCGCCAAGCGCTTCCTCGTGCCGAAAGCGCTCGACGGCAACGGCCTGAACCGACAGAACATCACCTTCCCCGACGAGACCATCCAGACCATCATCCAGCGCTACACGCGCGAGGCCGGCGTCCGCAACCTGGAGCGCGAGATCAACTCGATCTGCCGGAAGATCGCCCGCAAGGTCGTCGCCGAGGGGCAGCACCTCAAGGAAGAGGTCGCACCCGAGAAGCTGAGCGACTACCTGGGCGTGCCCAAGTACCGTCCGACCCTGGCCGAGGAGAAGAACGAGGTCGGCATCGCCACGGGCCTCGCGTGGACCGAGGCGGGCGGCGAGCTGCTCGTCACCGAGGCTATCCTGATGCCGGGCAAGGGCCACCTGACGCTCACCGGCAAGCTGGGCGACGTCATGCAGGAATCGGCCCAGGCCGCGCTGAGCTGGGTCCGGTCGAAGGCCGAGGAGTTCGGCATCCCACGGGATTTCAATCGCAAGACCGACGTGCACGTGCACATCCCCGAAGGCGCGATCCCGAAGGACGGCCCGTCAGCGGGCATCACGCTCGCGACCGCCCTGGTCTCGGCGCTCACGCGTGTCGCGACGCGCCGCGACGTCGCTATGACCGGCGAGATCACGCTCCGGGGCAAGGTCCTGCCGATCGGCGGCGTGAAGGAAAAAGTGCTGGCGGCGCACCGCGCCGGCGTCAACACCATCGTCCTGCCCAAGGACAACGAGAAGGACCTGGCGGACATCCCGAAGAACGTGCTCGACCAGCTCAACATCTATCTGGTCGAGACCATGGACGAGGTCTTGAAGATCGCGCTGGCCGAGCCGCTGCCGACCGGGCAGTCGGCCGCCGAGCCCGAAGTCGCGCCGTCAGTGGCCGACGAAGCCGTGATGCATTGAGTCGCGACCCGAGCGGCGGGTCGTTCACCGGGAGGCGCCGAGCGAGCGCCGCACTGGTACGCCGCCTCGTGAACCGCGCACCCGGCGGCCGGGCGCAAGCCCGACCGCCGAACCCGACAGTGTCGGACGCAGCCGTACGCCGCGGGATCGAGCGGCCACCCTCGAGGCGAGTACGTGGGAGCGGCCGGTCTTTAGACCGGCCGACATCAGCAACCCGCGACCGGGCTTCACCCGGCCGGTAAGGAAGCTAGGAACCGTGAACACTCAAGACACCGCGCGTGACCCCTCGTCGTCCACCCCTGCCGAATCCCCGATCGGGCTGTCGGCACTCAAGGCGCTGAGCGTGAGCGAGCTGACGAGCATCGCCAAGCGCCTCGACGTGCCGAACGCCACGAACCTGCGCCGGCAGGAGCTCATCTTCCAGATCCTCAGGGCGCAGACCGAGCAGAACGGCTACATCTTCTCGGAAGGCGTCCTCGAGGTGCTGCCCGACGGCTACGGGTTCCTCCGGGCCCCGCACTACAACTACCTGCCGGGACCGGACGACGTGTACGTGTCGCCGTCGCAAATCCGCAAGTTCGACCTGCAGACGGGCGACACCGTGTCGGGCCAGATCCGACCGCCGAAGGACGGCGAGCGCTATTTCGCCCTCGTGAAGGTCGAGGCGGTCAACTTTGAGCCGCCCGACCGCGAGCGCAGCAAGGTGTTCTTCGAGAACCTGACGCCGCTCTACCCGCGGGAGCGCCTGCGCCTCGAGACGACGCCCGACAACCTCTCGGCGCGGGTCATGGATCTGATGACCCCCATCGGCAAGGGCCAGCGCGGGCTCATCGTCGCGCCGCCGCGCACCGGCAAGACGATGCTGCTCCAGAACATCGCCAACAGCATCACGGCCAACCACCCCGAGGTCTTCCTCATCGTCCTGCTCATCGACGAGCGGCCCGAGGAGGTCACCGACATGCAGCGCTCGGTCAAGGGCGAGGTCATCTCCTCGACCTTCGACGAGCCGGCGCAGCGCCACGTGCAGGTGGCGGAGATGGTCATCGAGAAGGCGAAGCGGCTGGTCGAGCACAAGAAGGACGTCGTGATCCTGCTCGACTCGATCACGCGCCTCGCGCGCGCGTACAACGCCGTCATCCCCGCGTCGGGCCGCGTGCTCTCGGGCGGGCTCGACTCGAACGCGCTGCAGAAGCCGAAGCGGTTCTTCGGCGCGGCGCGCACCCTCGAGGAAGGCGGCTCGCTCACGATCATCGCCACGGCGCTCATCGACACGGGCTCGCGGATGGACGACGTGATCTTCGAGGAGTTCAAGGGCACGGGCAACATGGAGATCCATCTCGACCGCAAGCTGGCCGACCGGCGCGTGTTCCCCGCGATCGACATCCAGAAGAGCGGGACGCGCAAGGAAGAGCTGCTGCTCGAGCCCGACGTCCTCAACCGCGTCTACGTGCTCCGCAAGGTGCTCGCGCCCCTCTCGCCCACCGAGGCGATGGAGCTGCTGCTCGGCAAGATAAGCAAGACACCCGACAACGCCACGTTCCTGGCGTCGATGAACAAGTGACCCGCCGCGTCGAACGAGTGGCCCGCGCGGCCCCTCGACGTCGGTTCAGAAGGCGACCAGATAGGTCACCTTCGCGACGAGCGCCCGATCCAGCAGGCCGCCCGTCGACGAGTCCCGCCGCTCGTTGTACACGAGGAAGACATCGCTGAGCGGGCGGTAGAGGACGTTGAACCGGACGTTCGCGCTCCACTCGCGGGCGTCGGTGTTGTACTGAAGGAGCGCGTTGAGAAACGCGCGCGTGGAGAAGTTGTAGTTGAGCCGGCTCGTCACCAGATACGTCGTGAAATCGCCCCACGGCAGCCGGACGTTGTTGTGCGACAGGTTCACCGAGGCATTGAACACGTGGCGGGGCCGCACCGTCACGCCCACCTGGTACGCGTGCTTGTAGCCGTCGTAGAAATCGCCGATGCCCCAACGCCCGTTGACGGCGAGCGGCGCTGACGCGTCGGTCCGCCAGAGCACGAAATACTCGTTGTACTCGTAGTGGCCCGCCGGCACCACGATGCCCCGGCGGCGATTGACGGTGAACGGCGCTACGAGCTGCTCCGTCGTCGGGTTGGCCCCGATCTCCACGAAGCTGCCGTCCTGGAAACTGATCGGCAGGTGGTAGTCGACGAAGCGCGACTCGAGCCCGCCGTCGGCCCGCCGCGTCACGTGCTCGAGCTGGTAGTGAGGCGAGCACGCCCGCACCCACTGCGAGACCGCCTGCGGCCTCAGATGCATCCCGGCATACAAGTCCGTGGTGTCGATGCCCCGCCGCGGCACGAAGCCCATTTCGTCGTTGCACCGCTCGCCGATCGTGGCATACGCGGCCCGGACCTGCCAGCGCTCGTCGCGATAGTTGACGCCCAGGCTCGTGGCGGCGTCCTCCCCGGGAGCCCCGACCGTCGCCAGCGGGGAAAAGGTCTTCGCCGCGTGGCCGTTGATGTTGAGGTTCTGGAAGAACCGTAGGTTCAGGTCGACGCCGACGACGCGGTTGTAATGAGCGCCCGCGGCATCCTTGTTGAGCACCATGACGCCGACGTCCGAGTCGGCCAGGATGTTGCGGCGCAGCCTGACGGCCGTGAGGTTGGTGCCCGGCGTCCCCCCCGGGGCCGTTGCTGGATGTTCAGCGCGCCCACCGTGTACGGACCCACGCGTCCGGTCAGGCGCGTCCCGCCGAGAATCGGGATCTCGCGGCCCTCGTCCGACAGACCGACGCGCCGACTGAAGAAGAGGATCAGGTCCTGCTGGACGGCGTTGGTCCGGCCGCCCACCTGGCCGCCGCCGCCGCCCGCCATGAGGCTGGCCCGCGGGTCGCCCCCGCCGCAGTGGAAGACGCCGGAGTTCTCCAGGAAGAAGTCGCGCTTCTCCGGAAAGAAGAGGCTGAAGCGCGTGATGTTGACCTGCTGCTCGTCAGCCTCCACCTGCGAGAAGTCGGTGTTGAAGGTAAAATCCCAGGTCAAACCGCTCGCCACGCCGTACTTGACGTCGAACCCGGCGTCGGCCTCGGACCCCACCGCGGTCCGGGTGGAGCGGGCGGCGCTCGCCAGCGCATACGGCTTGACCCGCAGGTCGCTGCCCGGCCGCAGGCCGCTCAAGCCCTCGAGCGTGCCCGCCATCGAGACGCGATTGAGCCGGTAAATGCGCGGCAGCGGCGCCCAGTAGCTGTCCTCGTTCCGGCGGCGGAGGCGACGGAGGAAGTTGATGCCCCAGGTCTGCGGGTCCGCGCGGCTAAAGCGTAGCGTGCGGAAGGGAATCGCGATCTCGGCGTACCAGCCGGTCTCGACGACCCGCGTCCGCACCGTCCACAGCGCGTCCCAGTTCGTGTTGACCTCCCGGCCTTCGCCGATCATCTGGGCGTCCCACCTCGCGCCCGCAGGGTTCGTCGCGAACAGATAGCCGTTGCGCTGGTCGTGGAACGTATCCAGCACGACCTCGAAGGCGTCGCCAGAAGCGGTGTTGAAGTATCGTCCCGGTGGCCCGCACCGCCGGCAGCCGCCGCTCCCGCCGCAGCGCCGCGTAGTCGATGGGCCCTTCGCCCGCGCGCGCCGCCGAGAGGAGCACCACGGCGACGAGCAGGCCCAGAACGACGGTCGCCGCGCGTTCGGTCATGGGCCCGGGCACGGCGTGCGCAGGAGGCGTCCTCATGACGGGGGATATATAATAAGCTGTTCCGGGAAGCCGGAGGGAGCGTTCCGTGAAGCCAGGCATCCACCCCAAGTACTACGAAGTCGAGGTTCGCTGCGCCTGCGGCAATACGTTCAAGACCCGGTCGACGAAGCCGCAGCTGCACCTGGAGATCTGCTCGAACTGCCACCCGTTTTTCACCGGGCGCCAGAAGCTGGTGGACACAGAAGGCCGGGTCGAGCGCTTCACGAAGCGGTACGGGGCGCAGACGACCGCCGCGCGGCGGAAGGGAAAGGCCGGGACGACGGCGTCCCCACCGGCGCAGAGCTAGACGCTCCCGGGCTCTTGCGGTTCGCGCGGCAGAAGGAGCGGGGCGGCCCTCGGGCCGCCCGCGTCGCGTACGGCCGCCAGCTTGCGCTCGAGGCGGGCGAGTCGGTAGGAGACGCCCTCGCGCCAGCGCGGCCGCTCGTCGGCGTCGAGGGCGGCGAGCGCGAAGCGGCGGGCCGCCTCGAGGTCGCGCTCACGGTACTCGTGATGCACCGCCAGGGCCTCGAGCGCGACGCGCCGCGCCACGACGACCGCCGTCTCCGCACCCTCGATCTCGAGAATGGCGCGCCAGGCCTCGGCTGCCTCCTGGAAGCGCCGGGCGCGCCGCCACGCCAGGGCCAGGCGGAGCCACGCCTCCGCACGGACCGCGGCATCGCCCTCGCGCGCCGCCCGCCCGAAACACGCTTCGGCGTCGGCTGCACGACCGGCTCGGTCGAAGAGCTTGCCGAGGGCGAGCGCCTCGTTGCTGTCGCCGCACGCAGGGGCTCCCGCTTCGACCAGCCGCTGCGCCCGCGCCGCGACGGCCGCGAGCGAGACCAGGTCGAGGCGGTTGTGCTCGAGGACCTCGACGAGGGGCCGGGCGTCGCCTGTGCGCAGATACTGAAAGTACCGTGACGGCACTTCCCAGCCGGGCGCGTCCCCGACGCGCTCGACGCCGAAGAGGACGCGCTCGAGCACGCCGAGACTGCAGCCCGCTTCGAAACCGTCTCGGCCGGCCGGCATCCCGCCCGCACCGGCAGTCGAGGCTCGGCGGCGCCAGAGGCGGCGCGCCGCCGGCAGCATGTCGAGGTGCGGCGTGCCGGCGATGGGCGGGTCGAGCCGGTGAAATAGCCACCGCATCTCCATGATCGGCAGGTCGAACGCCCGGCCGTTGTACGTGACGAGGAGCGACGCCGACGCCAGGAGGCCCGCCACCGTATCGAGCATGGCACGTTCGGCCGTCGGGGCCGGCAGGAACACCTGTCGGATCTGAAACGCCCCCCCGTCGAACCACCCGCACCCGACGAGAAAGGCCACCGTGCCGGCCCCGCCGCTGAGGCCCGTCGTCTCAAGGTCGACGAACACGACTCGCCCCTCGCCCCGCGGCGCCTCGAGTCGCCCATCCAGCACGCGCAACCGCTCATCGTCCACCACGACGCAGTCGCCAATGCGGACGCGGCCGTGCCGGCGGTCGGCTTCGTAGCGGCGGTCGACGACCAGGCACGTGCCGGCGAAGGTGTCGACCGGTCGGGCGCCGAGCACGTCGCATACCGGGCCGGCCTCGACGGGGACCTCGTAGCCTGTCGCCGGTTCGTAGGTCAGCTCGCGCGGCGCGGGCCGCGGCGCGTGACGGACGATGTCCCGGAGGCGCGCCGTGAGATCGGAGGGAGACACGGCTAGGCCCCCTGGAGCGCGAGCTCGAGAATCCGGGAGGCCACGGTCTTCGCGAGCCGGCCGGTGTAGCCTTCCGGACCTACACACGACGGACACCCCGACGCGCACGGGCAGCCCCCGATGAGCTCGCGCGCCTGCTCCAGCAGCGCGCGATGCAGGTCGTAGAGCGCGCGACTAAACCCGATGCCGCTCGGGTAGTTGTCGTAGATGAAGATGTCGGGCTCGGCCGAGAGCGTTGCCGGCACCGTGTCGGCACCGCCCACGCGGCCTGCACCCGCGACGCTGCCGCCGTCGACCGACAGCCCGAGGTCGTGGCGGTCGCACATGAGGAGGAGCTGCGCCACGTTGCGCAGAGCGAACGCCAGCCCCACGACGCCGTCGCGCCGGTCGTCCGCCGCGAACGGCAAGGCCCCCATCAGGGCCGCCGAGAGCGTGAGCCAGTAGGCCGTGGTGTGCATCTGCTGCTCGGGCAGATCCAGCTCGCCCGACCCCACGTTCTCGTTCGTGTAGAACTTGATCTTCTTGAACCCGACTACGCGCGACACGACGTGCACCTCGCCGTGGGACCGCCGCGCGGCGCCGAACGGTGCGTCCGACGCGAAGCGGTCCAAAATGCTCACCTTCGTGGAGGTGATCGCGTCGGTGTAGTAGTCGCACTCGACGCGCCGCACGTACGCCTTGCGGCCCTCGAAGTCGAAGCGGTGCACCTGGTAGAGCTCGCCCTCCACCATGTAGATGGCCTTCTCGTGAAGCGTCGCCGGGCCGCTCGTGAAATCCGTCTCCCCGATCACCCGCTCGCCGTCGGTCGTGTCGACGATGACGAAGTTGTCCGACGAGACCGACCGCAGGCTGATGGCGTCGGCGGGATACGACTCGTGCGTCCAGTGCCACCGATCGTCGACGCGCTGCACGAAGCCCGCCTCCGCGAGCACGTCCAGGACGTCCCGGACCGGTCGGTCGCCGAACGTCTCGTCGGCCGCGAACGGCAGCTCGAACGCGGCACACTTGACGTGATCCACCAGGATGTGGAGGTTGTCGGGGTCGATGAGCGCGTGTTCCGGCGAGGCGCCGAAGAAGTACGACGGGTTGCGCACGATGAACTGGTCGAGCGGCGCGCTCGACGCCACGAGCACCGCGACCGACCGGCTCGTGCGCCGGCCGGCTCGGCCCGCGCGCTGCCACGTGGCCGCGATCGTGCCGGGATAGCCCGCGAGCACGGCCGCATCGAGCGCCCCGATGTCGATGCCGAGCTCGAGGGCGTTCGTCGAGACGACCGCCCGCACCTCACCGTCGCGCAGCCCCTTCTCGATCTCGCGGCGCCTCAAGGGCAGATAGCCGCCGCGATAGCCCCGCACCGGGTCGGGCCCGCCCGGCGGGCCCGGCATGGCCTCTTTCAAATAGGTCGTCAGAATCTCGGTCGCCAGACGGCTCTGGGTGAAGACGATGACCTGCAACCCGTGGCGCAGGAACTCCAGCGCCACCCGCCGCGCCTCGGCGAGGTACGACCGGCGGATACCGAGCTGGGCGTTCACAACCGGCGGATTCACGAAGACGAAGAACTTCTCGCCGCGCGGCGCGCCGCTCTCGCTCACGAGCGCGAACGGTTCGCCCGCGAGCCGCTCGGCCAGCTCGCGCGGGTTGGCGATCGTGGCCGACGAGCAGATGAACCGCGGATCCGACCCGTAGTGGCGGCAGACCCGCCGCAGGCGCCGCAGGATGTTCGCGAGATGACTGCCGAAGACGCCACGATACGCGTGCAGCTCGTCGATGACCACGAACCGCAGATTCTCGAAGAGCTTCGCCCAGCGCGGATGGTGCGGCAGGATCCCGGCGTGCAGCATGTCCGGGTTGGTCAACACGACGTGGGCCCGGCTCCGAATTGCGCGCCGCGCGTCCTGCGGCGTGTCGCCGTCGTAGGTGAAGACGCCCACCCCCGAGCCCGCCACCGCCCCGACCACCTCGGCGAGCGCGTGCAGCTCGGCGAGCTGATCCTGGGCGAGTGCCTTGGTCGGAAAGAGATACAGCGCACGCGCCGAACCCTCCCGCACGATCCGGTCGAGCACCGGCGCGTTGTAACAGAGCGTCTTGCCGGAGGCTGTCGGGGTCACGACGACGATGTGCCGGCCCGCCAGCACCTGCTCGATTGCCTCCGCCTGATGCGTATAGGGGCAGCGAATGCCCCGCGCCGCGAGCGCGCTCACCACGCGCTCGTCGAGCGCTGACGGCCAGGACGCATAGCGCGCCTCGACGGCCGGCAGTCGGCGCGTCGCCGTGACCACCGGCTCGTCGTCCGCGGCGGCGGCCGATGCGGGCCGACGCGCGGCCAGTCGGCCGACGAGCTCCTGGATCGCCCCGTCCTTCGCCGCTTCCCGAGCGGGCACGCCGTTGAGCCGCACCTTCACGCCACTGCCTCGACCCGCGCATCGTACCAGGGCCAGGTCGGGCGATCAAGAGGCGAAAGATCCGGACACGGCCGAGCTGGCCACGCTGGTGTTAGAATTCGCGCGGGCGTCTGCCAGCGCCATGCCTCCGCACGGGATTCGTCTCCACCTCGCCGCCCTCGCCGCGTATGGTGCCCTGAGCCTCGTCCTCTCCTGGCCTCTGCCTCGACACCTCGGCACGCACCTGACGGGACCGCCCTCGGGCGACACCGGCGTGTATGTCTGGAACCTCTGGGTCTTCCGACACGAGCTCGTCGAACATCACCGGCTCCCCCTCGTCACGTCGAAGATCTTCCCGTTGACAGGCGCCGTGGACCTCAGCCAGCACAACTACACTCTGCTGTCGGACCTACTCGCCCTGCCGCTCCTCTGGCGCTTCGACCTGGTCACGACGTTCAACCTGATCTACCTCGTCCAGATCGTCTCGGCCGGCTACGGCCTCTTCCTACTCGCACGCCACGTCACGGGCCGGTCGTTCGAATCGTGGCTCGCCGGCGCCATCCTCGCCGCCGCGCCGGCGCTCGTCGCTCGCAGCCTCGCCCATCACAGCCTCCTGTGGCTCGGACCTCTCGCCGTGTTCGCTCTCGCGTGGCTCAAGGCCCTGGACACGGGGCGACTGTGGCTCGCGGTCGGCGCGGGCGTCACCGCGGCTCTGGCCACGCTGGGCGACCCCTACTACGGCGTCTACTGCGGACTGCTGGGCGCGGCCCTGCTCGTCGGGCGCCTCGGTCGGTTCAGAGTCGCGCGGCGTCCGGTGGGATCGGCCACGACCCGACGCCACCGCGCGCTGCGCCTGCTCGTGAACGCCGGACTGGTGGCCGCCGCCGCCGTGACCGGCTGGCTGGCGACGGGACACGGGGCGAGTCTGTGGATCGGCGGGCGAGCGGTGCATGTCAGGAGCCTCTACACGCCCGTGCTCGTCCTGACAGCGCTCGTCCTGGTGCGCGTGGCGCTGGCGATCCGGGTGGAGGCGAGGGTCGCGGCGGCCAACGATCGCTGGCGCGCCCTCCGGTGTCTGCTCGTCTCCGCTGCCGCAGGCGGTGCCGTGCTGTCGCCTATCCTCCTGGCCGTGGCGAGACGCGTGACCACCGGCTCCTTCGAAATGCCGGACGTCTACTGGCGGTCGAGCCCGCCCGGCGTCGATCTGATGTCGTTCGTGCTCCCGAATCCGCTCCACCCGTGGTTCGGTGCGCCGTTTGCGCGCTGGGTGGCGACGCACACCTCGGCGGGCTTCGTGGAAGGCACCGCGTCCGTGTCGCTCGTGGCCACGCTCGTGATCGGGTGGGCTCTGCTCGGTCGACGACGAGCGCTGCCGGGCACGTGGCTCGGCCTGACGCTCGTATTCGTCTGGCTCGCTCTGGGGCCCTTCGTGCACGTGGCCGGCGCGAACCTGTACCTTCCCGGCCCCTGGGCCTTCTTGCGGTACGTCCCGGTCGTCGGCCTGGCCCGGTCGCCCTCGCGCTTCGCCATCGTCGCGGCGGTCGCCCACGCCGTGCTGTTCGCGGCCGCGCTGGCCGCGCTCCGGGACCGGCTGCGCGAATGGCCCGGCTGGCGCAAGGGCGTGACGGCTGCGGTCTGCCTGGCACTCGCCGTCGAGCTCGTGCCTATCCCGCGAACGCTGTACAGCGCCTCGGTGCCGTCGATCTACGCGACGATCGCGTCCGACCCGGACGAGCGGCACGCCGTGCTGGAGCTCCCGGTCGGGCTGCGCGACGGCACGTCGTCGATCGGGAACCAGTCGGCGCAGTCGCAGTTCTACCAGGCGTTTCACGGCAAGCCGATTCTGGGCGGGTACTTGTCGCGCGTGTCGGCGCGGCGGAAGGCGCAGTACCGCACCCTCGCCGTCATGGACGCGCTCTTTGCGCTGAGCGAGGGCCGCTCGATCGAGCCGGCGCGGCGCGCCCGCGTGCTCGGCGTCGGCCGGCGATTCGTCCGCGACGCGGGACTCCGCTACGTCGTCATCGACACGGCGCGGGCCTCGCCCGAGCTGCGCGCCTTCGCGACCGCGCTCCTCGATCTGATCAAGGTCGGGGAGGCCGGGGCGCTGGAGCTGTATGTGCCGCGGGACGCGCTCGAGCCAGCTCCGCCGCCGCGCCGCTGAGCCAGAGGACGCCGACGATGTTCGGGAAGATCTGGAGCGCGTTCATCAAGTCGCCCCAGGCCCAGACGAGCTCGACCTTCGTGACCGCGCCGAAGGGAATGAGCAGGCAGTAGATCCACCGGTAGGGCAGGCGCACGCGCGGGCCGATCAGGTACTCGAGGAACTGCTCCCCGTAGTACGACCACCCGATGAGCGTGGTGTAGCCGAAGAGGAACACCGAGAGCGCCACGATGGCGCCGCCGAGGCCCGGCATCGCGGCGCTGAAGGCGTCGGCCACCGCCGCCGTGCTCGTCTGGCCCATCTGCCAGACGCCGGTCAGCAGGATCGTCATGGCCGTGATCGTCGACGTCACGAACGAGACGATGAAGACCTCCATGACGGCGTTCAGGCCCTGGCGCTCGGGATGCAGGCTGCGCGCCGTGCCGTAGGCGACGGCGGCGGTGCCGTAGCCCGCTTCGTTCGCGTACATCCCGCGCGCCAGCCCGTAGCGCATCGCGACGAGCATGCCGACCCCGCCGCCCGCCGCCGCGCGCAGCGAGAACGCCTCGCGGAAGACGAGCGCGAGCACCTCCGGAACGCGGTCGGCAAAGGTGACGAGCACCACGAGGCCGCCCGCGAAGTACACCCCCACCTTGAGCGGCGAGAGTTTCTCGGCCGCTCGGCCGATCGCGCGGATACCACCGATAATCACGAGCCAGGTCAGGACCGCGATCACGAGACCCGAGATCCAGCGGGGGACGCCGAACTCGGTGTCGTAGACGAGCGCGATCGAGTTGGTCTGGGTGAACGGCGTGGTCGTGAGGGCGGCGACGCCCGCCACGAGCGCGTAGGTCACGGCCAGCCCCGGCGACCCCAGACCGTCGCGCAGGTAATACATCGGCCCTGACCGCACCGTGTCGCCCGTCCGCTCGCGATAGGTCACCCCGAGCACCGCCTCGGTGAACTTGATGGTCGTGGCGACGAACCCGTACGCCCAGATCCAGAACAGCGCGCCCGGGCCGCCCGAGACGATCCCCGCCGCGACGCCCGCGATGTTGCCGGTTCCGATGGTCGCCGCGAGGGCCGTCATGAACGCCTGGAACGGGCTGAGCACGCCGCCGGCCCCGGCTTCCTGGCGCGACCAGAACGCGGCGAACGCCTCGGGCAGCCGCACGATCTGCAGCACGCGGTAGCGGATCGTCAGGTAGAGGCCGGCCGACAGCAGGATCAGGAGCAGGACCGGCACGTAGAGCAGGTTGGCGGTCGTCTGGATGCCGTCGGCGACGAGCTGGCTCATGATGACTGCGTCAGATGTTCGACCGCGACTGGCACCCGTCCACCGCGATGCACGCCCCGCTCACCCAGCTCGCGCGGTCCGAAGCGAGAAACGCCACGACGTCGCCCACCTCCTCGGCGCGACCGAACCGGCCGAAGGGCAGCTCGCGCCGGATCATCTCGGCGATGCCCTCCGGATCTTCGAGCTGGCGCCGGTGCCACGAGCCCCCGGGGAACATGATGGACCCCGGGGCGACCGAGAGGACCCGGATGTTGTCGCGCGCGAGTTGCTGGGCGAGCGCCTTCGCGAGGCTGATCTCGGCGGCCTTCACCGCGTTGTAGGTCATGCGGCCGCCGGACTCGCGACCCCAGATCGACGCGATCATGATGATAACGCCGCCGCCGCGCCGCCGCAGGTGCGGCACCGCCAGGCGCGAGGCGCGAATGGCGGGGAACAGCGTCGCGTCGAACGCCTCGCGCCACGCCTCGTCCGGCGTCCCCAGCAGGTCGCCGCCGCCCGCGCGACCCACGTTGTTTACCAGAATGTCGAGGCCGCCGAAGGTCTCGACCGTCCGGTCGATCACCTCGGCCACCCCCGCCTCGGTCGTCACGTCGGTTCGCACGGCGAGCACCGCGCCCGGTCGACCGGCTTCGCGTTCGAGCTCGGCGGCAGCTTCCTGCAGGCGCGGCGCTCCGCGCGCCGAGATGCAGACGCGCGCCCCCTCTCGCACGAGGGCGCGCGCGCTCGCAAACCCGAGGCCGCGGCTCGATCCCGTGACGACGGCCACTCTGTCGGTCAGGTGCAGATCCATGCGCTCGCCACTCCCAGTCGCCCTGTCCCCCCACCGCTCACCCTCTCCCGGGTCCCTCCGAGGCGCAAGGCGAAGAGTGAACCTCCCCCGCCGCGCTGCCAGGGGCCGGAGTACACGCTGCGTCGGCTCCGCGAGTCTCAGGGGAGGGAGGTGGCCCGCGGAGCGGTGTTGACTCCGGACAGATCGTTCAGTCGCCAGTCGAACGGCTTGTAAACCAGCCGAAACGCGTTGCGCTCGAGCCATGCGCGCTCCGGCGGGACGGTCTGCAGGACCAACGCGTTGTAGGCATCGATCCAGAAGGCGAGGCGATCCTCCCGCGACCAGCGTTCGTAGCGCGACGCTTCGACGTCGAGCGACGCGACGTCGCGGTCGAGCGCGGCGCGCGCTCGCCTGAGCGCCCCGTAGTAAACCCGGCCGTCGCGCACGTAGCCATCGAGCAGCGCATCGAGCAGTCGATGCAGGGCCTCGTCGGGAGCCGATCCGGCGACCGCCCGGGACCGACCGAGCCCGCCGAGGGCCAGCAGCACCAGCACGCCCGCGAGGCCGAGACGCACGGCGCCCATCCTAGCAGATCCCGGCCCATCCACCCGACGACCCTCGGCGGAGAGGGGCGCCAGAGGTTCCGGTTCGCGAGGCTCGTCACGCGGCGGAGGGGGCGTGGGCCCGGGAGCCCTCACCACCGGTGCCGCTGAAGAAACGCGCTGAGGGAGAGGGTGAACGCCTCGGGGTGCTCCAGGTTCGACAGGTGCCCGGCCGACGGGATCACGGCGAGCGCCGAACCGGCGATTGCCCGATGCATGGCCTCGGCGACCTCGGGCGGCGTCAAGGTATCCTCCTCGCCCACGATCACGAGCGCCGGGATGCGAATCTGGTGCAGCCACGGGGTCGAATCCGGCCGGCCCATCAGGGCGTGCACGGCGGCCGCGATCGCCTCGGGCGCGTTCGCCTTGATGAGCGCGCGCACGCGCGCCACGACCGCCGGGCGTTCGCCGAGCGTCGTGCGGCCGAGGAGGGTCGGCAGGAGATCTTCGGCCACGCCGGCCACACCCGCCTGCTCGAGGCGAGCCAGCATCTGCCGCCGGCGCGCGCGGGCCTCGTCGGAATCCGCCTGCGGCCTGGTGTCGGCCAGCACGAGGCCGCGGACCCGCTCGGGGGCGAGCCGGAGCAGGCCGAAGGCGACGTAGCCGCCCATCGACAAGCCGGCCACGACGGCGCGGTCGACCTCCAGGCGGTCGAGGAGCGCGACGATGTCCGCCGCGTACTCGTCGATGCTGGTGGCGCCCACCAGGGCAGCGCCCGGGTCGGGTGGGCCCGGGGCGCGGAAGCCCCGGAGGTCCGGCGCCACGACGCGCCAACCCGGCGGCGGCGCCGCGAGCTGGGGCTGCCACTGGTCCGCGCTGAGGGGAAAGGCGTGGATGAGCACGAGGCAATCGCCCTTGCCCGCCTCGAGGCAGCGGACCTCGCGACCATCCACGCGGTATGCGCGCGTCTCAATCATCGCCCGACGCCGCCCCCTCGAAGGCCCGGCGATCCGCGCCTCGCCCCCGCCTCCTGGGCGGCTGTGGGGTCGATTGTTCGACGAGCCGAGGTCGGCCGGCCCGCCGCTGAGTTGGCCGGCGCCGTCACGTTCCTAGCCGCACCCGCTCGTCGACCCGCAGTTGACGCACTTGTAGCAGCTCCCGTTGCGGACCATGATGGAGCCGCAGACCGTGCAGGGCGGGGCGTCCTCCTGGTTCTGGATCGCCGCGAAGCGCGGCGGCGCGGCCTCGTCGACGCGGCCGTCGCCACCGAGCGGTTCGAGCGTGAGCTGGGCCGGCTCGCTCGCGCCGGCCGGCGCAGGCTCGCGGAGGTTGACGCCTGCGCGGTACTGGGCCTCGGGCGAGAGGAACTTCACAGCCATCCACCGGAAGATGTAGTCGACGATGGACTTGGCCATGCGGATATCCGGGTTCTTGGTGAGGCCCGACGGTTCGAACCGCACGTGGCTGAACTTGTCCACCAGGTCCTGCAGCGGCACGCCGTACTGCAGCGCGTATGAGATCGCCTGCGCGAAGGCGTCGGCGAACCCCGAGATGGTCGACCCTTCCTTGGCCATCACGAGGAAGAGCTCGCCGGGCTGACCGTCCTCGTAGAGGCCCACCGTGATGTAGCCCTCGTGGCCGGCGATGTCGAACTTGTGCGTGATCGAGCGCCGCTCATCGGGCAACTTCCGCCGCCGCGCCAGCCCCGCCGCGCCGGCCCGACCCGCCGCGCCCTCCTTGCTCGTCGTGAGCGGCTGAGTGCGTTTGCTCCCGTCGCGGTAGATCGACACGGCCTTCGCGCCGAGGCGCCAGGCGTCGATGTAGGCCTGCATGATCTCGTCGACCGTGATGTCCTTCGGCACATTGATCGTCTTCGAGATCGCCCCAGAGATGAACGGCTGCACCGCGCCGATCATCTTCAGGTGGCCCATGTAGTGGATCGACCGCGTTCCGCGTGCCGGCTTGAAGGCGCAGTCGAACACCGGCAGGTCCTTCTCCTTGAGGTGCGGGGCGCCTTCGATCGTCTCGTGCTCGTCGAGGTACGCGACGATGTCGTTGATCTGGTCGCGGCTGTACCCGAGGCGCGCGAGGGCCATCGGGACCGTGTTGTTGACGATCTTCATCAGGCCGCCGCCCACCAACCGCTTGTATTTCACCAGCGCGATGTCGGGCTCCACGCCGGTCGTGTCGCAGTCCATCATGAAGCCGATCGTCCCGGTCGGCGCCAGCACCGTCACCTGCGCGTTCCGGTAGCCGTACTGCTCGCCCAGGTCGACGCACTCGTCCCAGATCTGGCGCGCCGCCTCGTACAGCGCGCGCGGCACGTTCGTGCGGTCGATGTCCTTGAGCGCCGCGCGGTGCTTGTGGATCACGCGCAGCATCGCGTCGCGGTTCTTCGCGAAGCCCGCGAACGGCCCGCCGCAGTCCCGGGCGATCCGCGCCGACTGCGCATACGCCTCCCCGTGCATGATCGCCGTGACGACCGCCGCATAGTCGCGTCCCGCATCGCTGTCATACGGCAGCCCGCGCGACATCAACAGCGCCCCGAGGTTGGCATACCCCAGGCCGAGCGGCCGGAAGTCGTGACTGTTCCGCTCGATGGCCTTCGTCGGATAGCTGGCGTTGTCGACGATGATCTCCTGCGCCGTGATCATGACCCGGACGGCCGCGCGGAAGGCCTCGACGTCGAACTGGGTCGCCCCGGGGGTCCGCGGATCGTCTTTGAGGAACCGCATCAGGTTGATCGACGCCAGGTTGCACGCCGAGTCGTCCAGAAACATGTACTCGGCGCACGGATTCGAGGCGTTGATCCGCCCGGAGTTCGGACACGTGTGCCAGTCGTTGATCGTCGTGTCGAACTGCATGCCCGGATCGCCGCAGACGTACGTGGCCTCGGCGATCATCCGCATCAGCGCGCGGGCCCGATACGTGTCCATCACCTCGCCCGTCCGCACCGCCCGCGTCTGCCACGGCCCATCGTCGAGCACCGCCCGCATGAACTCGTCCGGCACGCGCACGCTGTTGTTCGAGTTCTGGAAGAACACCGAGGCGTAGGCCGGCCCCGTGAACGAACCGTCGTAGCCCGCGTCGATGAGCGCCCAGGCCTTCTTCTCCTCCTCTACCTTGCAGTTGATGAACTCGACGATGTCCGGATGGTCCACGTTCAGAATGACCATCTTCGCCGCGCGCCGCGTCTTGCCCCCCGACTTGATCACGCCGGCGAACGCATCGAACCCTTTCATGAACGACACCGGCCCCGACGCGGTCCCGCCGCCCGCGAGCGGCTCGCGCGATGACCGCAGCGTCGAGAAGTTGGTCCCCGTCCCCGAGCCATACTTGAACAGCATGCCCTCGGTCTTCGCCAGGCTCAGGATCGAGTCCATGGTGTCCTCGACCGAATTGATGAAACAGGCCGAGCACTGCGGCTGCGGCTCGAACCCGCAGTTGAACCACACCGGACTGTTGAACGCCGCTTTCTGGTAGAGCAGCAGGTGCGTCAGCTCCGCCCCGAACGCCTCAAGATCCGCCTCGCTCGCAAAGTAGTGCTGACGCCGGGCCCACCCCACGATCGTGTCGACCACCCGCCCGATGAGCTGGCGCACGCTCCGCTCGCGCTCCGGGGTCCCGGGCGCCCCGCGGAAATACTTCGAGACCACGATGTTCGTCGCCTGCTGCGACCAGAATGACGGAAACTCGACGTCGCGCTGCTCAAAGACGACCTCACCCCTCTCGTTCGTGATGACCGCCGTCCGGAGCTCCCACGTGACTTCATCGAACGGATGCACGCCCACCCGCGTAAAGACCCGCTCGACGCGCAACCCCGGCGGATCCGACGCCACCACCCGAGGCACGGGCGACGACGCCAGGCTGCTCGTCCGCTCGATGGGAGTACCCTCTCGCTGCATGCTGCCCTCCAAAGCCGGGCCGCCGCCTCGCCCCGAAGACGCGACCCTCGCACCGGTTCGCGACGCGCGGCGAGACGGTGGGGAAGCCAGCCGGCCTGACCCACGACCCCGGACGAGGCGCTGGGAAACCTCGCGGCGGTCCTGTCGCGCTGCGGCCGTCAAATATGCGACCGCCCGCGCGATTTGTCAAGGCCGTTTCTACAAGATATTGTGCCTCGAGCTTAGGTCAGACGCAAGATATGGAAGTCACCAGGACTTTTCTTGCGACTGCCCTATTTGGAGCAGCCGCCAGACCCTCCGCCGCCGCTTCCTCGCCGCCGAGCCGCCGCGCGAGCGTGGCGGCCTTGTCGGCCACCTTGAGGGCGTATAGAAAATTGCGCGCCCGGAGCGCGTCCTCGGCCTGCACGATGAGCTGCCCCACGGTGTCATACTGCGCGCGCGCGTCCGCCGACAACCGCTCGTACCGCAACGCCCGGAGCGCGCGGCGGGCGAGCGCGACCTTCTCGCGGACCTCCTGCGCGGCCGCCACCTCATCCACCGCCGGAACCATGAGCGAGGGCAGAATTGGCGGCGGTGGCGCGGGGGTCACCAGTCCGCCGCGTTCGCGCTCGACGGGACCGCGCGCCGGGCGCCCTGCAGCCGTCTCGGCAACCAGCGCCGCGACGGCGACCGGGTCGAGCGCCGGGGGCCAGCCGATGACCACCAACGTGAGCGGCGCTGAGACGAGCGTTGGCGGCGGCAGGGGCGGAGGCGCCGGCGCCGTGCGCGGCGGCTGCTTCGCCCTGCACCCGCCGAGCCCCGCGAGTGCGCCGACGAGAAGAACCAGGGTCACGCCGCGCGGCATCGCGCCCATTCTACTCCCGCGAGGCCGCTAGGTCTGCGGCAGCAGCAGGCGGAACGTCGTCCCGCGCCCGGGCGTGGACTCCACGGCGACCTCGCCTTCGTGGAGCTGGACGATGCGGTAGACGAGCGAGAGCCCGATCCCGCTGCCCTTGGCCTTCGTCGTGAAATAGAGGTCGAAGATGCGCTCGAGGTGCTCGGGCGGGATTCCGACGCCGGTATCCGACACCGCGAGCTCGACGCGACGCCCAGCCGCTGGCCGGCACCGGAACTCGAGCGTCCCGCCGTCGGGCATGGCCTGGCACGCGTTCAAGGCGAGGTTCACGAGAGCCTGCTGCAGCATGCCCGGGTCGGCGTTGATGTCGGGCAGGTCGCGGACGCCGTCGACCCGAATGGCGACGCCGGCCCGCCGGGCCTCGGGCTCGATGACGCGCACGACGTCCGCGATGAGGGGACCGAGCTGAACAGGCTGCAGGCGCAGCTCCTCGGGGCGCACGACTTTCATGAGTCCCGCCATCACCTGGTCCAGCCGCCCGATCTCGTCGCGGATCACCGAGAGATGCCGAACGACGGTGGGGTCGGCGACGCCGGCGTCCCCGAGCTTCTGCCTCAGCAACTCGAGGTGAATCGTCATGGCGTTCAGCGGATTCTTCACCTCGTGGGCCACGCCCGCCAGAACCCGCCCGAACGCGGCGAGCTTCTGCGAGTAGCCGCGCGCCGGCGTCGCCTCGGCGGCCCCACCGGGTTGCGTCGCGTCACCGCTCGGCGGCACTCCCCCGGCTTCGCCTCGCCGGGCCGCCGCGAGCTGGGCCCCGAGCCGACGGAACGAGGCGTCGAGCTCGCGGAACTCGTCGCCCCGCGGCAGGTCGAGCGGCGCGTCGAACTCGCCGCGGCCGAGCCGCGCGAGGCCGCTACTGATGACGTGAATTGGGCGCAGGATCCAGCCGGCGAGGGTGCCCGCCACGAGCGTGGCGACGAGCAGCGAGATCGCGGCCAGCCACGCGACGCGCCCCACCGTCGCGCGGAGGCTCTCCTGGATGAGCAGCATCGACACGCCGATGCGGATCGCGCCGAACTCGCGGTGATCGAGCAGCAGGGGCTGCCGCAGCTCGAAGACCCGACCCGAGGCGATCGCCCGCCACTGCGCCCACGCGCCCCGGCGGACGAGCGGGGCCAGCGGCTCCCGCGGCGGCTGGACGCGGCCTTCGAACGCGGAGTAGCAGTGGGCGACGGCGACCCCCGCGGGGTCGGTGATCGACGCGTCGGTGACGTCGCCCGCGTAGGCGACGCTCGACTCGAGGAGCGCACGCACGCCGCCGTCCTGCCGGAGCGCCGCGTACGGGTCCGGCGCGCCAGGGACGACCTTCGTGGCCGCCTGGAAGAGCGCGTTCGCAAGAAACTCCGCGCGGCCCAGCGCGTCGGCCAGCCGCAACCGCATGACCGAGACCACGTGCACGAGGCTCACGCCGACCACCACGGCGGCCACGAGCCCCGTGACGCCAGCCACCTGTCTGGTCCGAACCGTCACGCCCTGGGACGCTCCTAACCCCGCCCCGGCTCCTCGGCCCGGAACCGGTGCAGCTTGTTGTGCAGGGTCTTCAGGCTGATGCCGAGGAGCTCGGCGGCGCGCGTCTTGTTCTGACCCGTGTACTCCAGCGTGAGGAAGATGAGCCGCCGCTCGGCCTCCTCGACCGTCATCCCCGGCGAGAGCGCGATGGTGCGCGGCCGACCAGCGCCCGCGCCGAGGGCGGGCGGCAGGTGCCGGCGCTCGATGAACTCGCCCTCGGCCAGGATCGTGGCGCGCTCGATCACGTTCCGCAGCTCGCGGACGTTGCCGGGCCAGGTATAGCTCTCGAGCGCTCTGAGCGCGTCAGGCGCTACCGCCTTCACTGCCTTTCGGTGAACGGCGTCGAACTCGTCGAGGAACGCCTGCACGAGCAGGGGGACGTCCTCGAGCCGGTCGCGCAGGGGCGGCAGATCGAGGGTGAAGACGTTCAGGCGATAGTAAAGATCCTCGCGCAGCCGCCCCTCGCGCACCGCCTCTGCCGGGTCGCTGTTTGTGGCCGCGATCACGCGGACGTCGACCGCCTGCTCGTCGCGGCCGCCGAGCCGGCGGAACCGCCGCTCTTGGAGCACCCGCAGCAGCTTGACCTGCATGGCCGGCGCCATCTCGGCGATCTCATCGAGCATCAACGTCCCCCGGTGCGCCAGCTCGAAGCAGCCCAGCCTCCGGTCGTACGCGCCGGTGAAGGCCCCCTTCTCGTGGCCGAAGATCTCGCTCTCGAGCAGCGTCTCGGGAATGGCGGCGCAGTTGACAGCCACATACGGCTGGCCGGCTCGCGGGCTCAGCTCGTGGATCGTCTGCGCCACGAGCTCCTTGCCCGTGCCCGACTCGCCCGAAATGAGCACCGAGGCGGAGGTCGGCGCCGCCTGCTCGATGACCCGGTAGACGCGCTGCATCGCCGCGCTCCGGCCCACCAGGCGGCCGAAGCGGCCGTGGCCCCGAACCAGCCGCCGCAGGCTGTGCACCTCGCGCAGCGTCGCCTGCCGCTCGAGGATCTTCTCGAGCAGGATGCGCAGGCGGTGAGGGTCGATGGGCTTGGTGAGGTAGTCGTAGGCCCCGGCCTTGATGGCGGCGACGGCTGTCTCGACGCTGCCCTGGGCCGTCAGGATGACCACGGCCAGCTCGGCGAGCTGATCCTGCAGCGCCTGCAGCAGGTCGAGGCCGCTCATCCCCGGCATCACCAGATCCGTGATGACCACCGACGGGCGGAACTCGCCGGTGCGGCGCAGGGCCTCCTCCCCGCTCGCCGCTTCCTCGGCTTCGTGGCCCCAGGCGCGCACGAGCTCCGCCAGGCCGACTCGCGTCGCGTCGTCGTCTTCCACGACGAGGATGCGGGCGATCTCGGGCGGACTCATCGGCGCCCTCTCATCGGCGCACCGGCGCCGGCTCGCCCGGGTAGAGCACCACGATGTCTGTCCGCCGCCGGAGATCCGCTACCCACTGGGCCACGAGCTGGTCCCGGCGCGAGGCGGCCAGCGACTCGCGCAGCGCCTCCGCTACCTCGGCGAGCGGCGGCACAACCCCGCGCTGCGCGAGGTCTGCCGCGCGCTCGCGGTAGTACGCGGCCACCTCCTCGTCGCTCGGCCGGATCAACCCGAACCGCTGCGCGAGATAGGCCGCCATCCGGAGGTCGTCGCGGGCCAGTCGCCTAAGCCCCTCGCGATCGAGCGCGAGCGCCGAGAGCACGAGGTCGAGCGGCACGTCGGCCGGCAGCCGCGCGGCGAGCTCGGCCAGGCGCCGCTCGACCGCCGCCGCGTCGGGATCCGGCACCTGATAGCGATCCACCTCGGTCAGGATGAGCCGGCGGTCGATCAGGACGGCGACCGCGTCGGCGATCGGATCCGCCGAGCGGCTGGGCCCCGCGAGCCCCAGGGCCACCGCCGCGCGGGCGTCCGACAGGGTCACGATGTGCCCCCCCACGATAGCGAGCACGCGGTCGAGGATCTCCCGGCCGGAGGCGGGGACCGCCCACACGGCGGTTGACAGGACGGCGGCGAGGGCGAGGGTCGGACGGTCGGGCATGGCGATCGCTCAAAACGCCTGGCCGAAGCTGAAGTGCAGCGCCGTGACACGCTCCCCGGGGCGCCGATCGAGCTTGAAGCCCAGGTCGACGCGAAGCGGCCCGATGGGCGACTGGTAGCGGAGCCCGACGCCGGCGCTCAGCCGGAGCTCGGCGAAGGAGAGGTCGCGCGCGCGCGCGTACACGTTGCCCGCGTCGAGGAAAGTCACGACCCCGAGCGACCGCCACGCATGAACCCGCAGCTCGGCGTTCAGGACGAGCAGACCGTTGCCGCCCTTCGGGAAGCCGTGGGGGTCGAGGGTGCCCGCGGTGCCGAGGCGGTCGAGCGTGAAGCCGCGCACCGTCGTGTCGCCGCCGGCGAAGAACCGCTCGCTCGCCGGCACGTCGTCGACCTGGGTCACGACCCGCGGCCCGCCCGGCTCGCTCACCTCGACCTCGCGCCGAAAGCCTGTCGCCAGACCCAGCCGCGCGCCCAGCGCGACCACCAGCCGCCGGCTCGCCCCGGGCCGGAGCGGGCGGTAGAGAAAGCCCTGGACGTAGGTCTTCGCGAAGCCCACTTGGGACCCGAGGCCGCGCAGCGCCAGCTCGCCGTCCAGGCTCGCCCACGCGCCGCCGGCGGGATCGACCACGTCGTCGCGCGTATCGTACAGGAAACTGGACGACACGGCCGAGAGGCGCACCTGCGGGAACAGTCGATCGATGAGCGACTGGTCCGCCGGGTCGATGCGCTCGTCGAACCGGCGCGTGTGGTTGAAAGTGTAGCGCGCGCTCACCCGCGCCGCCGGCGTGAGCCGGCGGAGCACCTCGGCGTTGAACCCCTTCCGGTTGAAGTTGAAGCTGGTGCGCACGCCCTGCTCGAGGTAGGCGCCACCGACCAGGTCGAGGTCGGCCACGCCGAACACCCGCGGCTCCCGGTAGATGCCGTTGACGCGGTACTCCGGGAACCGCCCGCTCCCGCCCCGCGGCAGGTTCGGATTGTCGCTCGGGCGCACGCTGACCCGCGTGAAGAGGTCGATCGCCCGGTTGCGCCCCCACAGGTTGCGGTGGCCGATCTCGAAGAAGCCGCGCGGCGCGATCTCGATGCGCTCCTCCGCCGGCCCGCCCTCGGCGCCCGCGCGCAGGCGCCGGCCGCCCTCGAGACCGCCCCCGTAGCCGAGCGTCGTGGCCGGCGCCTCCTCGACCACGACGAGCAGGTCGTGCCCCGCGCCGCCGGCGTGGGGGAGTGGCGTCAGGCGCACGCGCCGGAAAAGTCCGAGCGCGCTCAGTCGCCGCTGGCTCTCGAGGAGCGCTGAAACTCCCAGCGGGTCGCCGGGCTTGACGCGCAGCTCGCGCTCGATCGTGCTCGTCCTGGTCCGGGTGTTGCCCACGATCAGGATGTGGTCCACGATCGCCTGCGGCCCCTCGCGGATCGTGTAGACCAGCTCGACACCCGATCGATCGTCGGTGAAGCGCGGCATGACCTGCACGGCCGCCGCCTGGTAGCCGCGGTTCAGGTACAGGAGGGCGACGGCGTCCCGGTCGGCCGCCACCTGCGCAGCGTCGAACGGCGCGCCCACGCGGGTCCGGACGACGCCTCGAAGCTCGGCGTCGGTGAGGGCGGCCGCTCCCTCGAACCGGATCCCGGAGACGAACGTCTGGGGTCCTTCCTCGATCGTGACGCGGGCCGTGATCGTCACGAGGGCCGCCGAGGCGCGTCCCACATCGGGTTCCGCTTCGAGCGTCACCTTCGCCGCGGCGTAGCCGAGCCGGCGATAGTGGGTCTCGAGCGCCGCCACGTCGGCATCCAGCCGCGCCACCACGAAGGGCTCCCCCGGCTTCACGCGCACGAGGGCCCGCAGCTCGGCCGTCGGCACCGCGCGGTTGCCCCGGATCTCGAGCGCGGCGACGCGGAACATCGGGCCCTTCCTGACGCGGAAGACCACCTCGCGGCGACCGTCCCGCTCGTCGCGCCGGTGCGAGACCTCGGCGTTCCGGTACCCCTGCTCGTGGAGATAGGCGCGGATCCGCTCGTCGGAATCTTCGAGCAAGTCCTCGTCGACGGACCCCTCGCGGGCCACCGGCACCAGCTCGGCGAGCCGATCGGCCGGCAGCGGGTCGCCCTCGAATCTCACGGTCACGAGCGGTCCGGCATTCAGGTCGACCGTGAGGTCCACGATCCGCCCGTCGGCGCGCACCGTCGGCAGAAGACGGCCCGCGGCCTCGTAGTACCCGCGGCTCTTGAGTTCGGCAATGTACGCCTCGAGCGCGCGCTCGAGCCGCGCCTGCTGGTAGACGACGCCCGGCCGGACCTCCAGCCTGGCGAGGACGGCCGCGCGCGACGCGAGCGACGCTCCCGTGACCTCGACCTGCCCCACCCGCGCCCGCGGGCCGGCGTCGATATCGAAGACGAGCGCCGCCGCGCCGCCGTCGGGGGCAGCCTCCACGTGCGAAGCGACGCGCGCGCGCAGGTAGCCGGCGCCGGCGTACACCTGCTCGAGCACTCTGCCCGCGGCCGCCGCCTGGCTCACGAGCGGCGATCGCCCGTACCGCTCCTCGAGCGCGCGGCGCAGCGTCGAGGCGGCGAGACCCAGGGATCCGCGGAACACCAGGCGGCGCGCCACCTGCACGGGCACGAGCGTGTACCGGAGGGCCACGCCGGCACCGACCAGCTCGGCGTCCACGCGAATGTCCTGGTACCGGCCGAGGGCGAAGAGGTGACCGAGGCTTTCCCGGACGCGCACGAGCGACAGGGCGTCGCCGGGTCGGATTTCGATGAGATCGAGCAGCGTCCGGTCGGTCACCTCACGTCCGCCCATCTCCACGCGCACCTGGGTGACGGGGCGGCCGACCAGGGCCGCGCCCGGCAGCGCCTGGGGCGCCGCCGACGCCAGGCCTGCCCACACGAACCCGGCCCCGACCGCGACCGAGCCCGCGCGCCAGACGCGCCGCGCGAGGCGTGCCGCCGAGATCGCCGACATCAGAACACGTGTCTCACGCGCACGTCGAGCGCGTAGGTCCGGTCTTCGTTCTGGGACACGACCCACGAGATGCGATCGCTCTGATCGTATTCCAGCAGGACGATCTGCTCGTTGTACGCGGCGTTCAACGCGCGGGAGTACGTCAGGAACGTCCGACTCGAGATCCGCTTGCCGATCGTCAGGCGCGCCGCCGGGTTGAGCGACTGCGTCGTCCCGAGAAAGGGGACGATCTGCACGGTGTCGAACCCGAGCGTCTCCTCGACCGCCCGGCCCACGCCGGCGCTGATCGGGCTGGCGAGCAGCCGGGCCGCGCCGGTCATCAAGGCGGTCTCGGATCGCTCGCGCGTCCGGAGCTCGCGGATCTCGGCGTCCTGAGGGTTGTAGACCTCGCCGAGCAGCAGCGACACCACATCGATCGCCGGCAGCGGCGGGTCCGAGGAGAACTCGGGGACGAAGCGCCCGGGCGTGCCCGTGGCGCGGAACGTCACGTGGTAGGTCTGGCCGGGCACGCGCACCCGCGTCTCCGCCTCGATGTCGAAGAACGGCTCGATCCGGGCCGGGTTGAAGAAGTCGATGGTCCCTCGCGTCACGCGGTACCGGTTCCCCTCGAAGCTCACCTCGCCCCGCTCGATGTCGGCGCGCCCGAGCAGCACGGGGCGGTCGTAGGTCCCCGTCAGCGTGAGGTCCGCGCTCGACACGATCTGCGCCAGGTTGTTGGCAATGCGCAGCGTCGAGGGCGCGACGATCCGGACGTCGTAGCGGAGCGGCAGCGACGGCGCCGGCGGTCCCGCGAGAGCCTCGCCCGGCTCGCCACCCAACCCCAACCAGTCGACCCCGCCCTCGAATCGCCGCACGAAGGCCGCGTCGCGCACCGTGACGGTGCCGGCGAGCACAGGGTCGGCGATGGGCCCCGTCAGGCGCAAGTCGGCGTCGATTTCCGACCGGAATCCCTCCGGATACCGCAGCCGCATCCGCTCACCCACCGCCGTCAGGTTGAAGGCGCTCGGCACGTAGCCCCGCAGGGCAATCTGCCCGCCGAACCGCACTTCCCCGCCCCCGAGCCGCGCCGTCACGGGCCGGCAGTCGGGCTCGCGACACCCAGGGTCGTCCACGTGAATGCCCTGCGCATCGAACGACACCCGGCCGTTGATCGCCTCGAGGCCGTGCGGCAGCGCGGCGTGCCGGATGCGGCCGTCGGTGATGAGCGCGTGCCCGGAGAACACCGGGGCCCCTAACGGCCCGCTCACCTGCGCCACGACCTCGGCGGCCCCCGAGCTGCGGAGGTTGCGGAAGAAGCCCTGGAGAATGCCGAGGTTCGCATCTCCCTTCGCCGCCAGGGCGATCGGTCCGTCCTCGAGCGGCACCCGGCCCGACACGTCGAGGCGCGTGCCCTCGCCGACCAGCCGCAGCCGGTCGACGCGCACCACGTTGGCATCGAGCGCCAGCTCCACCGCGCCCTCGTTGCGCAGCGCGTAGTCGAACAGTTCGAGCCGCACCTCCTCGACCCGCGCGTCGGCGCGCAGGTGCGCTGGGTCGGCCAGCTCGCCCGCCACGCGCAAGGTGCCGCTCGCCACGAGCCTCGTGAACGGAGAGAGGCTGGGCTCGAAGAATCGCACGTACGGATCGAGCGAGGTGTCGACGAAGCGGAAGGTCAGCTCGGCGTCGGCCTGCGGCGTGAGCGCGATCCGCCCCGAGCCGAACACCGCGAGCCGGGGCGACGCCGCCTCGAGCTCGAGCGTGAGCACCTCGCCCCGGATCGATACCCGCCCGGTCACCTGCCCGATCCCCTCGTCGCCCGCGAAGAGGTCGGCGACGCGCCCGCGGACCTCGTAGCGCGGCTCGTCGAAGTTGCCGCTGCCCGACGCGGAGAACTGCAGCAGCCCCGTCAGGGGCGCCCGCGGCAGTGCCGCCGCCTGGATCTCCTCGACCGCGAGACGTCGCCCGTCCGCGCTGAACGAGTAGTTGCCGTCCCAGTCGAGATACGCGGCGCCCGTGATCGTCCCCGTCCCCTTGGCGAGCTCGATCCCGTCGATTCGAACGCCGACCCCCTCGAACCGCAGCGAGCCCACCGCCCGGTCGAAGCGTTCGCCGTACGCGACGCCCTCCTCGATCGTCATGCGCCCGAACCCGAACGGCCGCTCGTAGCGCCCGTACAGGTGGAACTCCCCGGAGAGCAGCCCGGCCACGTCGTAGTCGTCCAGCCCGAAGGCGTGGCGGAGGTCCGCGACCGGCCGGCGGTGGACCGCGACGCGCGCATCCAGCTCGTCGCGGCCGTCGCGGCGGGGATAGCCGAGCGAGAATCGCCCCTCGATCACCATCCGCGACTCCCCCAGCACCACGAGCCCGTCGGCGACGTCCGCGTAATTGTTCTCGACGACAACCCGGCCGGTCGCCTCGCCCCACTCGACGTCCCACGCCCGCATCCGGTGGCCGCGGAACGCGCCTTCCACGCGCGGGGCACGGAACGCGCCGAGCAGCCGACCGTCGAACTCGCCGTAGCCCTCGACGGGCACGGCCCTGGTCGGCGAACCGAACGCCGTCAGGACGGCCGCGAGCAGCCGGTCGCTCTCCTGCCAGTCGCGGCTGGTCACGTGGAACGGGATTGCCGATGCCTCGCCGTAGGCCGTCCGCCCCTCGAACTCGACGAACGTCGTGGGCGTCGCCACCACGCTCGAGGCAAACGTGATGGCCGCCGGATCGTAGGCGTACCGCACCCGCCCGCCGACGGGCACCGGCGCCGCGACCGGGTCCGGGTTGAACGGCCCCATCGCCGGCTGCCGCGCGGCGGCCTCCGCCGCCACGCCCGGCCCGAGCCCGCGCGTGGCCAGGCGCACGCCGCCAGGCGGGTCGATCGTGAGCTCGCCGGCGCCGCGTGCCACGGCGATCCGCCCGAGCGGCCACTGGAGCAGATGGTGACCCGAGGCGCGCCCCCTGAGGCGCAGGCCGCCCGGGAGCCCGAGAAACGTCGTGAAGCGCTCGAGATCCACCCCGTCGTACGCCACGTCGAAGGTCGCGGGCGTCCCGCCCGGCTGGCCGATGGGCGCGAGCGTATAGGCGAACCGCATCCGCCCGCCGAAGAATCGCGCCGTCGCCTCGGGCACCTCGAAGCGTCCCGGGACCCACACCAGGCGCCCGGAGAGGTCCTCGAACTCGTAGCCGTTGACACTGGCACGGGCGCTCGTGAACCGCCCGATCAGGTCGCGGCCGCCGCGATAGACGTGGAAGGTGCCGGCGAAATCCCCCTCGCCCGCGAGCCGCCAGGTCTCGCCCGCGAAGAACAGCTCGCGCATCCGCGGGAACTGCACGCGCGAGCGCACGTCGTACCGCTGCTCCGGCCACCGCCGAAAGTCCACGTCGCCCGTGAGGATCGACCGCGCACCGTCGGTCTGCAGCTCGATGTACGGCAGGTGCATCGCGCCGCCGCGGATGACGAACGCCGTGCGCATCGCCGCGCCCATGGGCACGAAGTCCTGGATCCACACGGTGCCGCCCGCGAACGCCGAGTGGCCGCGATACTCGCCGCCCGCCCGGACAGCCGACACCGATAGGTTCCGGCACACGACGCCCCACGGCGTCCCGTGGTCGACGAAGGTGAACTGGCCCCGATCGGTCCACACCTCGCGCACCGTGACGACGAGTCGGCGGCGGCCTGGGGGCCGCCTGGTGGGCGTCAGGTTGGGCAACGAGTGACGGCCGTCCGCGAACGTCTCGATGGCCAGGTCCCAGTCGGTCATGCGGACCGAGTCGATCACGAGCTCGCCGGCAAGAGCGGTCCACCACGCGATCGACACGACGATGCGCCCGGCGCGCAGGAAGGGACGGTCTCCGGGCGCCAGCCCGTCGATCACGACCTCGTCGAGAAGGACCTGGCCCGAGAGCGGGCGCAGCGCGAGGCGGCCGATGTGCATGGGCCGTCTCAGGAACGCCGTGGCGGCCCGCTCCGCGCGCGCCCGGAGCGCCGGACCGAGGTCGATCGTCACCAGGCTGACCAGCGCGGCCCCGGTGAGGCCCGCCGCGATCGTGAGCAGGCGGGCGCCGTGGCAAGAGAACCAGGGCCGCCTCGTCGCGCCGCGCGCGGCGCCCGTTGCCGCCTCGGCCACCCCCGGCTGGTGCGCCTCGCTCATGCACTCACCCCTACTCCACCACTACCAAAAGCCGGCCCGCCTCGACAGACGCCCCCTCCTCGACCGGCACGTCCTTCACGCGTCCGGCCTTCGGGGACGCCAGCTCGTTCTCCATCTTCATGGCCTCGACGACCACCAGCCCCTGGCGCGGCGCCACCTGGTCGCCCGGCTTCACGAGGATACGCACGACTCGACCGGGCATCGGCGCGACGATGCGCTGCTCGCCGTCGAGCGACGCGCCGAGCACCGAGCCGCGGGTCGCGCGGCGGCCGTTGACCGTCGCCCGCACGACACCTTCCGGGAGCCGAACGATCCACTCGCCCGGCGCGCCCGCCGCCACGGCGACCTCATAGCTTCTGCGCCCTTCGTCCGGGAGGATGAGCGACAGTCCCGACGACCCGACGGCGCGGGCGTCGACCAGGCGCGGCCGCCCGTCGACGGTGACGCGGAACGTGTCGCCGCCGCCCGCCCCGGCCCCGATCCGTTCGACGGTGACTGTGCGCGCGCGGCCGTTGACCTCGATCTCGAATGTCATCGCGCACGCAGTCCTTCCAGGCGGGCGGCCTCGCGCCACGCGCTCGCTGGCGGACTCGGGCCGCCGTCGGGCGATGCGCGCCCCGCCCTGAGGTAGGCGGCCAGGGCCACAGCCACCGTCGCCACCTCTTCGGCGTCCGCGTCCACCTCGGCGAAGCTCCGGTCGCCGCGCTCGGCCAGCACGCGGTCGAGGTAGGTCGTGTCGAACCGCCCGTCCTGGAACTCGGGCTGGCGCAACAGCCACTGGAAGAACGGGATCGTCGTCTTGACGCCGAGGACCTCGTATTCGGTGAGGGCGCGTGCCATGCGCGCCAGGGCGCGCGGCCGGTCTTCGCCCCACGCCACGAGCTTCGAGATGAGCGAGTCGTAGTAGACGGGCACGCGATAGCCGGGCGCCACGCCCCCGTCGTCGCGAATGCCCGGACCGGACGGCGTCCGCAAGCCCGTCACCAGACCGGGCGAGGGGAGGAACCCGCGATCCGGGTCCTCGGCGTAGATCCGGCACTCGATCGCATGGCCGCGCGGTTCAAGCAGACGCTCCGGGTCGAGCGTCAGGCGTTCGCCCCGGGCGATGCGGATTTGCCACTCGACCAGGTCCACGCCGGTCACCATCTCCGTGATCGGATGCTCCACCTGCAGGCGCGTGTTCGCTTCGAGGAAGTAAAACTGCCCGCCGGCGTCTCGCAGGAATTCGACCGTGCCGGCGTTCGTGTAGCCGACCGCCCGCCCGATGGCGACCGCGCGGGCGGCGAGGGCCGCGCGCTCGGCCGGCGTCACGACGCTGGACGGCGACTCCTCGACGACTTTCTGGTGTCGGCGCTGGATCGAGCACTCCCGCTCGGGAAACGCCACGACCGTGCCCGCGTGGTCGCCCAGCAGTTGGACCTCGATGTGCCGCGGACTCTCCAGCCGCCGTTCGAGATAGATCGACCCGTCGCCGAACGCCGAGACCGCCTCGGACCGCGCGGCGCGGACAGCCGACGCGAGCCCGTCCGGCGCGGGCACGGTGCGCATCCCCTTGCCTCCACCCCCCGCCACCGCCTTGACGAGCAGCGGGTAGCCGACCGACTCGGCGATCGCCGCGATCTGCTCGACCGGGACGTCCTCGCCGAGCGGCGTTTCGGTGCCGGGCACGACCGGGACACCCGCCCGGCGGGCGGCCTGCCGGGCCGCGGTCTTGCTGCCCATGAGCGCGATGACGTCGGCCGACGGTCCGATGAAGACGAGCCCGGCGTCCTGACACGCCCGCGCGAACGCCGGGTTCTCGGCGAGAAAGCCGTAACCCGGGTGCACCGCGTCGGCGCCGGCGCGGCGCGCCACGTCGATGAGCGTGTCGATGCGCAGATAGCTCTGGGCGGCCTCGTTCGGCCCGATCGGATACGCCTCGTCGGCGTACTGGACATGCGGCGCGTCGCGGTCGCACTCGGAGTAGACGGCGACCGTGGGGAGCCCCATCTCGCGGCACGTTCGCATGACGCGCACCGCGATTTCGCCGCGGTTGGCGACGAGCACTTTCACGGGTCCTCCGGCGTCCGACGCGCCGGGCAGGCGAGCGGCATCTGTGTCGTATTCTAGTCCGAAGCTCGGGGCGCCCCGCTCGGCGCCGGCGCCCCGCGGCGCGGTGGCGCCTCGAAGCCCGCCTGGCCTCGGCGCCTGCCCTGGCGTGGCGGCCGCGCGCGAGGCGGCGGCGTGCCCCTGGCGGCGGGGGCGCCGGCCGGGACCTGCCGGATCAGAGCGGAATGTTGCCGTGCTTCTTGGGTGGGTTGCGGTCCCGCTTGTTCTCGAGCCGCACGAGCGCCGCGATGATCTTCGGCCGCGTCCGCCGGGGCGGGATGACCTCGTCGATGAATCCGCGCGACGCCGCCGCGTACGGGTTGGCCAGCTTCCGGCGGTACTCGGCGACCTTCTCGGCCCGAAGCGCCTCGGGGTCTGGCGCCGCGTCGAGCTCGCGCTTGTAGAGGATGTTGACGGCGCCTTCGGGCCCCATCACGGCGATCTCCGCCGTCGGCCACGCGAAGTTGGCGTCGGTGCGGATGTGCTTGCTCGCCATCACGCAGTAGGCGCCGCCGTAGGCCTTGCGCGTGATGACCGTGATTTTCGGCACGGTCGCCTCCGCGAACGCATAGAGCAGCTTCGCCCCGTGCTTGATGATGCCGCCGTACTCCTGGCGGGTGCCCGGCAGAAAGCCCGGCACGTCCTCGAAGGTCACGAGCGGGATGTTGAAGGCGTCGCAGAACCGCACGAACCGCGCACCCTTGACCGAGGCGTCGATGTCGAGCGTCCCGGCGAGGTGCGCCGGCTGGTTCGCCACAATGCCGACGGGGCGACCGCCCAGCCGCGCGAACCCCACGATGAGGTTGCGCGCGAAGAGTCGGTGCACCTCCAGGAACTCCCCGTCGTCGACGACCGCGTGGACGAGGTCGAGCATGTCGTAGGGCTGATGCGGCGACTCCGGCACGAGCCGGTCGAGCGCCGCGTCCTCCCGGTCCACCGGGTCGGCCGTCTCACGCCGCGGCGGGTCGTCCAGGTTGTTGCCCGGCAGATACCCGAGCAGCTCGCGGATGAGCCTCAGACACGCGCGGTCGTCCGGCACGGCGAAATGCGCCACGCCGCTCGTCTGGTTGTGCGTGAGGGCGCCGCCGAGCTGCTCCTTCGTGACCTCCTCGTGGGTGACCGCCCGGATGACGTCCGGCCCGGTCACGAACATGTAGCTCGTGCCCTCGACCATGACCGTGAAGTCGGTGATGGCCGGGGAGTAGACGGCGCCGCCCGCGCACGGCCCCATGATGGCGGAGATCTGCGGGACCACACCCGAGGCGAGCGTGTTGCGCAGGAAGATGTCGGCGTAGCCGCCGAGGGAGAGCACGCCCTCCTGGATGCGCGCGCCGCCCGAGTCGTTGAGCCCGACGATGGGCGCGCCCATCTTCATCGCGAGGTCCATGATCTTGCAGATCTTGGCCGCGTTGGTCTCCGAGAGCGACCCGCCGAAGACCGTGAAGTCCTGGGCGAAGGCGTACACTGGCCGCCCGTCGATGCGTCCCCAGCCGGCCACCACGCCGTCGCCGGGCACGAGCTGGTCCGCCATGCCGAAGTCGCGGCACCGGTGCGTGACGAGCTTGTCGATCTCCTCGAACGTCCCCGGGTCGAACAGCAAATCGATGCGCTCGCGCGCCGTCAGCTTCCCCGCCGCGTGCTGCCGGCGCCGCCTCGCCTCGCCGCCGCCCAGCTCGGCCAGCCGTTCGAGCTCCTCGAGCGTCTTCCAGCCGTCCATTCAGACCTTCGCCGCCTGGGCTTTCTCCCAGTCCTTCAAGAACCGCTCGAGCCCGATGTCGGTCAGCGGGTGCCTGAAGAGCGCCTCGATGACCGCCGCGGGGCACGTGCACACATCCGCTCCCATCCGCGCCGCCTCGACCACGTGCATCGGGTGCCGGACGCTCGCCACGAGCACGTCCGTCGTGAACTCGTACTGGTCGTAGATTTCCACGATCTGCCGCACGAGCTCCAGCCCCGGCGTCGCGATGTCGTCGAGCCGGCCGATGAACGGGCTGACGTAGGTCGCCCCGACCTTCGCCGCGAGCAGCGCCTGCGCCGGCGAGAACACGAGCGTCACGTTGACCCGAATCCCCTCGCCGCGCAGCGCACGGCACGCCCGGACGCCCTCCGTGGTGAAGGGCACCTTCACGACGATGTGTCGGTCGATTGCGGCGAGCTCGCGGCCCTCGCGCACCATGCCCGCCCAGTCGGTGGCCACCACCTCGGCGCTGACCGGCCCCTGCACGGCATCGCAGATCGCCTTGAGCACCCGCCGCGGATCCCCGCCCTCCTTCGCCAGCAGCGACGGGTTCGTCGTCGCCCCGTCGACGATCCCGAGCGGCACCAGTTGCTCAATCTCCTTGACGTTGCCGGTGTCGACAAAGAGCTTCATCGCTCGATCCTCCCGTGCCGGGTCAGGGCGTGCGCCCTAGCCGGCGACGACCGGATTGGTCAGCACACCCACGCCCGCGACCTTGATCGTCACGACGTCGCCCGGCCGGATGGGCCCGATGCCGGCCGGCGTGCCCGTCGAAATGATATCGCCGGGAAGCAGCGTCATGACCGACGAGATGAACGCCACCAGCTCGTCGATGGGAAAGATGAGCTCCCGGGTGTTTGAGGCCTGCCGGCGGACGCCGTTGACCCAGCCCTCCACATCGACCGCCCGGCCGTCGAGCCCGAGGGCGACGGCCGGCCCGATCGGGGCGAAGGTATCGAAGCCCTTCGCGCGCGTATACTGCACGTCCTTCGCCTGCAGCTCCCGCGCGGTGACGTCGTTGACGCAGGTCAGCCCGAGCACGTACTGCAAGGCCTCCGCCCGCGGAACCCGGAACGCGCGACGGCCGATCACGACCCCCACCTCGGCTTCATGATCCACGCGCCCGACCCCGGGGGGGACGCGGATCGGCTCGCCCGGGCCGATGACGGCCGTCGACGGCTTGAGGAAGATCATGGGCTCGGCCGGGAGGGGCTTTCCCTGTTCCGCCGCATGGTCCCGGTAGTTGAGCCCGACCGCGACGATCTTCGAGGGCAGAACCGGCGCCAGGACGCGCGCCCGCGACGGGTCCGCCGTCACGCCCAGCGCGTGGTCCCCGAAGATGTCGCCCTCGACGAACCGCCAGACGCCCTCGCGTTCGACCGCGTGGCGCACGCGGCCGTCGTCATCGATCCGATACAACCGGCCACCCGTGGTCTCGTTCACCGTGCGGTCTCCTCCACGCGCGCCGACTGCGCGCTGTAATTGGGCGGCGTCGCGCGGTCCACAGCCACGACCGCGTAGATATAGCGCACGCCCGCCCGCACGCCCGTGTCGCGATAGACCGTCTCGGCGATCGGCGCGGGCGTGATCGGCCGAAGTGTGGCACCGGGCGCCTCGCCGCGCAAGACGAGATAGCCGGCCAGGTCCGCCTCGCCATTTGGGTCCCAGCTCAGACTGATGGCGCCCTCCTCCGCCACCGCCACCAGCCCCGCCGGCGCCGACGGCGCGAAGCGGTCCACCGGCGTCGCGCACACCGCCCGGGCCAGGTCGCTCTCGACGAGCTCCCCCTCCACCGCTTCGACCGCCCGCACGCCGAAGCACCGCGGCACGCCGAAGGCCACGAGCGGCACCTCGAGCCCTCCCTCGGTGAGGGGTGCGGCGTTGAGCGGCGTGATCGGCAGGCGCTTGCCGGGATCGGTCGGGAGCTCGTAGACGTTGAAGCCGTACAGGTAGCCAAACAGCGGCCACACCGGCTGCCAGGGGTCCGGCGGCGGCGCCGGCCAGCGCAGCACGAAGGCCCGCTCGGTGTAGGTCAGCTCGACCGCCTCGGGTGCGGCGGGCGGCGGTCGCAGCGACACCGGCACGCGCGCCGACGGCGCCGAGCGCCGATTGCGCTGGCTCACGGCGACGGCCAGATATGTGCGCCGCGGCGGCACGGGCGCCGGGGGCGCGACCGAGGCGGCCGCCAGGGGGGCCCGCGCGTGCGGTCCGAACGGTACGGGCCGGTACGCCTCCCCCGTCAGGGTCTCCCCGACGGTCACCAGCGTCCCCTGCGCCGGCCTGGCGTCGGCTTCCTCAGCCGGGTCCGGTTCGTCGGGCCGCGCGGGCGGCCGGACCTCGACGGAGGCGACGAGCGTCGCCCGCTCGAGGAACTCGGCGACGGAGGGTTCCTGCCCCGCGGGGTCGATTGTCAAGCCGTAGACGTCGACGCGGGCCAGATCCGCCGGCTGTGAGCCGTCCTGGTTCCGGTCGGGCACGGTGAAGGTGAGCCAGACCGTTTCGCCGGCGCGTCGGGCCGCCAGGTCGGCGACCGCGGCCGGCACGGGACGCGCTGGCGGCAGCGGCGGCCCTTTCTTGCCGCAGGCAAGCGCCAACCCGGCGAGGGCGAGGACTGAGCGGAAACCGAAGCGCCGCAACCGGGTCACAGGATGTATCGCGAGAGGTCCTCGTTCTTCACGATGTCGGCGAGCATGCGGTCCACGTAGGCACCATCGATCGTGATCGCCGTCTCCCCGAGCTCCGGCGCGTCGAACGACACCTCGTCGAGGAGCTTTTCCATCACGGTGTGCAGCCGCCGGGCACCGATGTTCTCGGTCCGCTCGTTCACGATCGTGGCGTAGTCGGCGATCCGCTCGATCGCCTCCGGCGTGAACGTCAGGGCGACGCCTTCGGTGGCGAGCAGCGCCGTGTACTGCTTCACGAGGGCGTTCTCGGGCTCCGTCAGGATGCGGACGAAGTCGTCGCGGCCGAGCGGGTCCAGCTCGACGCGGATCGGGAACCGCCCCTGCAGCTCGGGGATGAGGTCCGACGGCTTCGAGACGTGGAACGCGCCCGCAGCGATGAAGAGGATGTGGTCGGTGCGCACCAGCCCGTACTTCGTGTTGACGGTCGTGCCCTCGACGATCGGCAGGATGTCGCGCTGGACACCCTCCCGGCTCACGTCAGGCCCGTGCCCGCCTTCTCGCCCCGCGATCTTGTCGATCTCGTCGATGAAGATGATCCCGCCCTGCTCGACGCGCTCGATTGCCGCCCGAGAGACGGTCTCCATGTCGACGAGCTTCTGTTCCTCCTCGCCCGTCAGGTGGCGCAGCGCCTCGGGCACCGGGACCCGGCGGCGCCGCGGCCGCCCCTGGAACAGCCCGCCGAGCATGTCCTTGACGTTGATGTCGATCTCCTCCACCGACGAGCCGGTGATGATCTCGAACGCGGGCAGCGTCGGCTTCTCGCGCACCTCGATCTCGACGTGCCGATCGTCGAGCACCCCGAGGCGGAGCTGGTCGCGAAGCTTCTCCCGCGTGCGCCGGTGATGCTCCCGAACCAGCGCGTCCTCCCCGCCCCCCACCGGCGAGGGCAGCAGCAGGTCGAGCACCCGTTCCTCCGCGCTCGCCCGGGCCTGCTCGCGCACGGCGGCGGCGCGCTCCTCGCGCACCAGGTCGACGGCGATCTGCACGAGGTCGCGCACCATCGACTCGACGTCGCGCCCGACGTAGCCCACCTCCGTGTACTTCGAGGCCTCGACTTTGAGGAACGGCGAGTGCGCGAGCCGCGCGAGCCGCCGGGCGATCTCCGTCTTGCCCACCCCCGTCGGCCCGATCATGAGGATGTTCTTCGGCGCGACCTCCTCGGCCATCGCCGGCGGCAGCTTCTGCCGCCGCAGCCGATTGCGCAGCGCAATCGCCACCGCGCGCTTCGCCCGCGCCTGCCCCACGACGTACTTGTCCAGCTCGGCCACGATCTGCCGCGGCGTCAGCAGCTCCGCCGCGGACGCGGCGGTCTCGGGCAGGGGAATCGGCATCCCTCGACTACAACTCCTCGACAGTGACCTTCGTGTTCGTGTAGATGCAGAGGCTCGCCGCGATCGCCATCGCCTCCTCGGCGATTTCCCGCGCGCCAAGCGCCGTGTGCTTCGCGAGCGCCCGCGCCGCCGCCATGGCATAGGCGCCGCCAGACCCGATCGCGATGATGCCTTCGTCCGGCTCGATGAGATCCCCGGTGCCGGAGAGCAGGAACATCGACTGGTGGTCGACCACGAGCAGCATGGCTTCCAGGCGCCGTAGCACCCGGTCCGTGCGCCAGTCCTTGGCCAGCTCGACCGCCGAGCGCTCGAGGTTGCCCCGGTACTGCTCGAGCTTCGCCTCGAACCGCGCGAACAGCGCAAACGAGTCCGCCGCCGAGCCGGCGAAGCCGGCCAGAATGCGATCGTTGTAGAGGCGGCGAATCTTCCGCGCCGCGTGCTTGACGACCCGGTCACCGAAGGTCACTTGGCCGTCGCCCGCCATCACGGTCTTCCCGCGATGCCGCACCGCCAGCACCGTCGTCCCGTGCACGGGCTCGAACCGCTCAGTGAACCTCACAACCGCCGCTTAGCCCCCCGAAATTCCGAGTCTATCGGTGCCCACCGGGAGTGTCAATGAAACGGTCCCCCAACGCACGAGCACCGTCCCGAGAAAGGGACAACGCGCACGCAAAGAGGACGGGGAGAAGCAGGCGGCTCTTGATTTCCGGAGGTCGCGAGCCTAGCCTGGTACTTGCCCGTGTGGCAGGCGAGTTGCACCGTGTCCGAATGACCGGACGGGTCGGCCGGTCGCCCGATGGGTCGGCACCGTCCGCCCTCCGGCAGCCGATGGGAGAGCATGCCATGAAGACCACGCGCACGCTCGTCATAGCCGTCATTGCACTGATCGCCCTGGTGGTCGGCCCCGCCCTGGCCGAACAGGAACGGGGACCGCAGGGTCAGGCGGGCGAACGCGGGGGCGCCGTGAGGCGCGGGGAGGCCGGCCCCCGCGGGGCCGGAGGCGGAGCTGGCTCGGGGGGAAGTGGCGGCGCGGTGGTGCCTGGCGGCGCGGGATCCGGAGGCAGCGCCGGGAACGGCGGGGGCATGATCCGGGGCCTCGGCGGGGGCGCGGTTCGGCGGCCGGGTGGCGTCGAGGGCATGCCGAGCCGAGTCCGCGGCGGCGACTTCAGCCGCCTCGGCGTGCGCGGCGAAGGCGACGCGCGCGCCGCAGTGCCCCGCAGTGAACGAGTGGGAACCACACGAGGCGCGACGCTCGAAGCGGTCGCCGGCGGTGGCTTCGCCGAAGGCAGTGCTCCGGTGCGAGAGGTGCCCCAGTACAGCCGGCCGCGTGGGGATCGCCAGCCGGTGGGTCGGGCCGTCCCGCGCGGCAGCGCGCCGGGCGAGCAGCGTCGGCTCGTCTATCCGCTCTACTACGTGCCGGATTACTGGTACTGGTACCCCTACGGCGTCGGCTACCCGTGGTACGGCACCTACGGACTGGGCTGGTTCTATTACGACCCGTGGTGGTTCCATACCCCCGGCTACTATCCGGCCGGCCACTACGCCCGGACCGCGGACGTGGGCCAGCTGCGGTTGAAAGTGAAGCCGCGGCACGCGGAGGTGTACGTCGACGGGTACTTCGTCGGCACCGTGGATCAGTTCGACGGTGTGTTCCAGCGCTTGCGATTGCGCACGGGGGCGCATCGCATCGAGATTCGCGCCGAGGGCTACGAGCCGCTGGTCTTCGACGTCCTGATTCCCCCGTACGACACGGTCACCTACACGGGCGAGCTCAGGCGCCGCGTCTCCTGACGGCGGGCGACAACGCGAAGGCCGGGGTGAGGCGCGCGCTCTCGGCGGTAGCGGCGGTTTCCGGCGTCTACGACCTGCTCATCGGAGCCGGATTGCTGGCGGCGCCGGCCGCTGTGGCGGCGTGGTTCGGCGCGCCACCGCCATCGCCGTTGCTCCACGTCAACCTTGCGGGGTGGATGCTCGTGGCCATCGGCGTCGGCTACTGGCTCCCGTTCCGCGAGCCCGAGCGGTATAGCGCCTACCTGTGGGTGATGGGCCCGCTCCTGAAGGGCGGCGGGGCCGTCATCCTGCTCGTCGACCACATCGTCCGTCGCTCCCAGGCGTCGTTCCTCGTGTTCGCCGCGACGGACGGGGGACTGGCCGTCGTGACGCTCTGGGTGCTGGTGGCGGCTCGCCGTCGCGCCGCGCGCTAGGGCGCCGGGGCGGCCACACGCGGCGACGCGGGCGCTCGGTGCTCAGGGGCGGGTGGACCGCGCGCGCCGAACGCCGACCGTCACGTAATAGACGGGCAGGCCCAGGGCGATGATGGCCAGCCCCGCCGCCGACGTCCCCGGGTTTCGCCAGAGCTCGTTGCCCACGATGATCGCGCTCGCCACGACGAACACGGCCGGCGCCACCGGGTAGCCCCAGGCTCGGAACGGCCGCGCCTCGTGCGGATGCCGCCAGCGGAGCACGAAGACGGCGGCCACGGCGATGGCGGAGAAGAGAATGACGGCGAAGCCCGTGTACGAGACGAGCTGAGAGAGCGTTCCCGAGAGCACGAGAATCCCGCTCCACACGCCCTGGGCCACGATCGCCGCGGCCGGCGTACGGTAGCGCGGATGGACGCGCTCGGCAGCCTGCACGAACAATCCATCGCGCGCCATCGCGTAGTAGACGCGCGGCCCCGCCAGGACCATCGCACTGATGCTGGCGGCGATGCTCACGATCGTGAACACCGCGATCACGTTCCCGGCGACGAACCCGAAGAGGCGCTCCGCGACACTGTCGACGAGCCGCCCGCCCTCGAGCCCGGCCAGGTCGGCGATGGGGAGGGCGTACACGAACAGCAGGTTGAGCGCCACGTAGATGAGCACGACGGCGACCGTCCCGAGGCCGAGCGCGAGCGGCACGTTGCGCCCGGGCTGGCGCACCTCCTCCGCGACGTACGCGGCGGCGTTCCACCCGGAATAGGTGAACATGACCGGCACGAGCGCCAGCAGCCAACCCGCCGCGGCCGGAACCATCTCGCCCGCGGGGCGGTCGAGCGAGCCTCGACCCAGGGAAAAGCCGACTGCGATGAAGAAGACGAGAAACGCCACCTTGAGGCCGGCGAGCAGGTTCTGCACGAACCGGCCGGGTCCCAACCCGCGGATGTGGATGTACGAGAGCCCGGCCACCACGGCGAGGGCCACGACGTTCCGGGGCGACACGACGAGCGGCGACCAGGGAAGCGGCACGGTCAGCAGCGGGCGCGTGTCGGCCGCAGCCGGCACGAAGCGCCCGAGGTAGTCGGCGAGCGCCACGGCGCTCGCGGCGATGGCGCCGGTGAAGCCGGCGACGAAGGAGGTCCATCCGGTGAGGAACGCCAGCGGCCGGCCGTAGGCCTCGCGCAGGTAGACGTATTCTCCGCCCGCGTGCGGCCTGAGCGCTGCCAGCTCCGCGTACGCCATGGCGCCCGCGAAGGCCAGAGCGCCGCCCGCCAGCCAGACGCCGATCATGGGGCCGGCCGCCGGCACGAAGCGCGCCACCAGGATCGGCACGAAAAAGATGCCCCCACCGATGACGTTCGACACCACGATGGCGGCCGCGTCCAGGGGCCCGAGACGGCGCTCGAGCGACACCGCCCTACCGGCTGGGACCGAGACGCCGCGGGCGGCGAAGGAAAGGTCGGCCACGAGCCTACCGCGTCAACAGCCGTCTCTCGATGGGGAACTCGCCGAGCAGCACCCACTGGGAGGCGCCAGCCTTGACGAAGACCTTCGCCGTGGCGTCGACGAAGAGCCGGTGCTGGAGCATCTCGGCGCGCGGCTGCTCGCCGGTGTACCCGACCTTGCCGCGCAGCCGGATCCGCGGCGTCCGGCCTCCCGGGGCCAGCCCGTCCCGGCCGAGCGCGTTCGCGACGAACGCATCGTCGAACTCGCCGTCCTCGCCGCGCCGCCAGAACGCCAGGTTGATCTGGACGCCCCGAATGGGATGGTCGGAGACGTTCTCGAGAACGAAGGAGATGTCCGGAACCAGCTTGTTCTTGCCGGCCACGATGCCGGCGTCGAACCAGCCGGTCTCGACGTCGATTACCTGCAGGTCACGAGCGAGGTCGACCGGAGGCCCACACGCCGCTGCGGCCAGCGCCGAGACGATCGCGGCCGCTCGCCATCGCCCCGCCTTCGCCGCACGGTCGCGTCGCCGGCCCGTGACCATGCGCCGATTGTAGCTCAGAATTCGCGGACGTCGACCCGCTTTCTCGCCTCCTCCTTGGTCAGCCGGCCGACGTGGAAGGCCGCCAGGTCGCTGCCCTTGATGCGCAGCACGATCGTCGTGGCGTCGTAGATTTCGCCCGGGGCCACCGGCCCTGCACTGTCGCGCGCCGCCACGACGAGCCACGCGTCGGGCCCGAGCGCGAGCTGCCTCGAGTACTCGAGCATCGCGTCGACGATCTCGCGCTTGACCACCTCGGTGTAGTCCTCGTCCAGGTCGGTCGCGGGCGCCGGCGGGGCGGGCGCAACCGCGGCCGGGGCACCTGTCGGCGGCAGGACCGCTGCTGCCTGCACGGCGCCGGCCCCCCGAGGCGCCGGCTCGGCGCCCGTCGCGGCGACCGGTGGCGTCCCGGAGCCGACGCGCAGCTCGATGCGCCTCAGCGCCTGCTCGGCGTCCCGCCGCTGGGCTTCCGGCAACGAGCGCAGCAGGTCGCGGATCACCTGTAGCGATCGGCCCATGTCGAGGTCGCGCTCCATGACGCGCAGCGTCCAGGCGATGCTCAAGGGCAGGGCCGGCACCTCGACGTCGAAGAACACGCCGTAGTCGGGCAGCACGAACCCGCGGGCCCGCGCCGACCCGGTCAGAAACACGACGCCCGGCGTGACCGCCTGGAGGCGCCGGCCCATGCCCTCGGCCGCATGCCGCACGGCGCTGCTGAGCGCGTTCTCCATCTGCGTGATGCGGTAGCGCTGCTCGAGCACGCGGTCCGCCTCCCGCCGCTCGCCCGGCGGTCCCTGCGCCGCGAGCGCGCTCGCGAGCGCCAGCCCCATCGTGAGCACCGCCGCCGAGGTCGTCGCCGTCCCTAGGTCGATCCATTCGTGAACTCGGGTCATGGCCGTCTCGCCGCGCGTCAGCGCTCGTTGCGCTGGGAGACGCGCATCAGGTAGTTCCACATGTCGCGCTGCTGGACCACGCTCGCGCCGGTGAGCTGCTCGAGGTGCCCGAAGCCTTGCTGGATCCGCACCCAGTCGGCGCGACGCTGCTGATCCAAATCCCGCACCAGCTCGGCCATCCGCAGGGCTAGTTCGCGCTGCTGCCGTTGCTCGCTGGCCGCCACGAGCGCCGCGACGCGCCGCACGATCGCCGCTTCGTCGACCACACCGCCCCGGCTCGTCGAGAGCACAGTCCCCTCCGCGCCCGCCCCGCCCGCCCCCGCCCTCGCCACGAGCTGGCGCTCCAGACGCGCCTCGAGGGCCTGCAGCGCAGCGCGCCACTCGGCGGCGCTCGCCGCTAGGTTCGCCTCGGTCGGTGCCGGGCGGCCCCAGCCAGTCCGGACCGTCAGACCGTCGCGGTCGACCCGCACGTCGAGATTTGCGAGCGCGGCCGCCGCGGCCAGCACGAGCACCGCGGCCGCCGCCGACGCGAACCCCCACGCCGGCGCCCGCCACCACGCCGGCGCGCGCGGGGGGTCGTTCCGGACGACGCGGAACCCGAGCACCGGCTCGGGCGGCGCCCACCCGGAGAGCGCCACCCGGACCTGGCGCAGGTCGGCCACCTCCCGCCGGCACGCGTCGCACGCCGCCAGGTGCGCCTCGACCGCCCGCCGCTCCTCCGGCGTCACCTCGTCGTAGAGGTAGCCGAGCAACACCTGCTTGTCGTCACAGCCGATCGTCGTGGTCGCCATGGTCTCTTCCCGCCGCGGTCCGCTCGAGATGTCGCCTGAGCACGGCGAGGCCCTGGTACATCCGCGTCTTCACCGTGCTCAGCGGGCAGTCGAGCAACTCGGCGATTTCCTGAAACGTGAGCCCGTGATACTCCTTCAAGATGATAGCGGTGCGCTGCTCCTCGGGCAGCGCGGCCATCGCGCGGGCGACGACCCGCGCCAGTTCCCGCCGCGCGGCGACGTCCTCCACGGTCTCGCCGGCAGCCTGCTCGGCCGCCAGATCGAGCGGGTCGAGGTCGTGTGGCGCCTGCACGACCGGCGCGCGCCGCTCGCGCCGCATCCAGTCGCGGCAGAGATTGAGCGTGATGCGATAGAGCCACGACGAGAACTTCGCCTGCCCCTTGAAGCCCTTGAGCGCGCGGAACGCCCGAAGAAACGCCTCCTGACAGACGTCGCGCGCGTCTTCCTCGCGGCCGAGCACCCGATACGCCAGCGCGTAGATCGGCCCTTCCCACCGGACGACGAGCTGATTGAAGCTCTCCAGATCGCCGCCCATCGAGCGCGCGACGAGCTCTTCGTCAGTCGAGGGCATGCGGAGCGCGGCTCACTCCGTTCGTGCGGCCCCGGGCTGCCGCCACCCCCGAGGCATCGCGCCGGCGTCACCATTAAGACGGCCGGCCGACGCCGGTAGTCGGCCGCCACCGTCAGGGCGGAGCTCGCTCCATTATAGGAGCGGCCCCTTTGTGAGAGAATGCGCGTCGGCTGGCGGAACCGTGGCCATGGCCGACTCCTCGTTTGCCGTGCTCGCGCAGGCTTTCACGCCGGATGGCGACCGTACCCAGCTCGTCCCTCGGCTGCACCAGTACCTGGTCGCCCAGACCGGTGGGTGCTCGTCCGTCCTCCTCGAGCACGACCCGCTGACAGGACGCTGGGTGGGAACCTCCGGGTTCGGCGCGCGCGCCGAGGACGTGCTGCCCGCCGGGCCCGACGGGGCTGCACTCGACCGCACGGCGACCTCGAGCGAACCGGTGCGCCTCGACGACCTCGCGGCCTGCCCGGCCCTCGCCCGGATCCTCGGGGCCCCGTCGGCGCTCGCTGTGCGCCTGCCGTCCGAGGCGGTCCCGACGGTCCTCCTCGTCGGTCTCGCGCGCCCCGCGCCGCGGGACCTCGCCCCGATCGTCGAGGCGGCGCACGCCCTGGCGATGGCGCTCGAGTGGAACGCCCTGGCCCGGGCGCACGAGCTGCAGGGCCGCGTCCGCGAGGTCGTGCTCGGGTTCTCGCGCGGCGCCCCGTCCGACCCCGTGGGGTCGCTCGACTTCGACGGCTTGTGCGCGGGGCTCGCGGCCGCGCTCGGCGCCCGCCGCGCCGGCTTGTGGATATACGACCGACGCGCCGGCGTGATGTACCTCGAAGGGTCGAGCGATCCGTCGGCCCGGGCCGCCGCCGAGGCGGTCGCAGCCGACGGTGCCGCGTCGAAAGCCGCTCGCGGCCTGCGCCTCGAGCGACCGGAGCTGGACGGGCGCGACTTCGCCGGGCCGCACGGCTTCGACCTGCTCGTGCCGCTGCGGGGGCGGCGTCGCGCCCTCGGCACGCTCGTGCTCGAAGGGTTCGCGGGCACCCCGTCAGAGCGCGCCGTGCTCCTCGACGCCGCGCGGGATCTCGGCCGGCAGCTCTCGAGCGTCATCGACAACGTGCAGCTCCTCGGCGAGGTCCTGCGCTCGCGGCGAGAGCTCGAAGACACGTTCGACTCGCTCGCGGACCTCGTGATCGTGTGCGACCCGGCGCAACGCATCACCGACGTCAACCGCGCGTTCGCCGAGCGCGTCGGCCGCAGGCGCGAGGAGCTGCGCGGGGAGGCCCTCGCCAGGTGGATCGGCGAGGAGACGGCCGCGTGGATCGCGGCGCAGGCCACCGCGGGGCTCGCCGGCCCGCCCGCCGTCCCGACGCGGCAGTTCGACGACCCCGTACTCAAGGGCACCTTCATCGTCACGGTGACCCGCCTCAGAGGGCAGGACTCGCGCCCGACCGGCAGGGTCGCGGTGCTGCGCGACGTCACCGAGCACGCGCGCCTCGAGGCCGAGCGGGCGGCCCTGCGGCAGCAGCTCGCCCAGTCGGAGAAACTCGCCGCGCTCGGACAGTTCGTCGCGGGCATCGCGCACGAGCTCAACAACCCGCTCCAGGGTGTGCTCGGCCACCTCGAGCTCATGCGCGCGACCGGCCGACTCACGCCGGCCGAGCGACGCGAACTCGGCCGCATCTACCGGGAGGCCGACCGCGCCGCCAAGATCGTGACCAGCTTGCTCGTCTTCGCCGGCAAGGGCCAGCGCGTCCGGCGGCGGTGCGGCGTGAACCAGATCGTCGCCCGGGCGCTCGCGCTCCGCGCCGCGCGGCTGCGGAAGGCCGGCGTCGAGGTCGTCCGCCACCTCGACCCCCGGCGGCCGCGGACGATCGGCGACCCCCTGCTCCTCCAGCAGGCGTTCTTCAACATCATCCTCAACGCCGAGCAGGCCATGGGCGGCGGACCCGGCCGGCTCGAGATCACCACGACGCTCGTCCGCCGGGGGGAGTGGGTCGTTGTCCGCATCCGCGACACCGGGCCCGGCTTACCGGAGGCCGTGCAGTCGAGACTGTTCGAGCCGTTTTTCACGACCAAGGAGGTAGGCAAGGGGACCGGGCTCGGGCTGGCGATTACCTACGGCATCATCCGCGATCACAGCGGCCAGATCCGGGCCAACAACCACCCCGGCGGCGGCGCGGTCTTCACGGTCGAGCTCCCGACCGACAGATTGGTGATAAAGTGATTGGGATAGGACAGCCTGGATGGTTGACGAGACCTTCCTGACGACTGAAGAAGTCATCGAGTACCTCCAGGTGAATCTTCGGACCGTCTATCGCCTGATCAAGGCGGGGCGGCTGCCCGCGGTTCGAGTGGGCCGGCAGTGGCGCTTCCGCAAGAGCGACCTCGACGCCTGGCTGGAGAGCCAGCGCACGCGAACCGCGAGGCCCGCTGCGGCGGCCGCGGCCGCGGCGGCCGAACGGACGGGCCAGGGACGCCCGCGCGTGCTCGTGGTAGACGACGAGGCGAGCATCCGAGACGTGCTGTCGAAGACGCTCAGCTTGGCCGATTACGACGTCGACGTGGCCGCCGACGGGCGCGCGGCGATCGACCGGCTGCGGTTGATGCCGTACGACCTGCTCATCACCGACCTCCGCATGCCCGGCGTCGACGGCCTGACCGTGATTCGCGAAGCGCGGCGGTTCTATCCAGCCCTTCCCGTCATCATCATCACCGGGTACTCCAGCGAGGCGAGCGCGATCGAGGCCATCAACCTCGGCGTGTCGGGCTACCTCACCAAGCCGTTCCGGGTGCCTCGCGTCCTGGCCGCCGCCGCGAAGGCGTTGGGCGAGTGAGGCCCATCCCCCAACCCCAGCCCCTGAGCCGGTAGCGCGTCGTGCTCGGGGAGCCGTTCCGCCGCTGAGCGGAGGCGCCGGCAGCTCACCCCTGTAACTCACTGCATACAAGTGAGTTACACGATTCAGTGAAATTGTGTGCAGAGGGGCTTGACAAGCGGAGAGTCGTGGCCTACATTAGATACTGTCTATGTCATATAGAGTTCTTGATAGACGGCCATAAAGCGGACATTGAGAGCACGTAAAATGACAGCTAACGCACTTGAAGGACACCGAACACCAGGCTTCCTCACGACCGAGGACGTGCTGGGCTGTCTCAAGGTCAACGCGCGCACAGTCTACCGGCTGATTCGCTCCGGCGAACTCCCGGCGGTCCGGATCGGCCGACAGTGGCGCATTCGCCAGAGCGACTTCGAGGCCTGGCTCGAGCGAAAGCGGCCGCGCGTGGGCTGAGTCGAGGCGCGCCGCCCGGCCTGCGGGCACCCGGGCGGGACGCGCCAGAACCGTGGCGGTGCCCGAGAGGAAACCGAGGACTCGCGCTTATCTGAGGAGAACGACCATGAAGAAACCCCTCCTGCTCATCCTGTTCCTCGTCGCCGGCCTGTTGGCCTCGACCACCCCAGTCGCCGCCCAGGCGCCGACAGCGACCGTCAACGTCACGGCGGTCGTCAATGCGCGCGCCGTTCTGACGGTCTCGGATTCGGCCGTCAGTTTTGCCGACGCTGACCCTGACAGCAACCCGAGCATCACGGGTAACCCGGTGCTCACGGTGACGGCTAAGTCGCGCACCTCGGCGGGCAGCGCCGTCACGCTCACGCTCAAGGCCGCCAGCGACCTGACGTCAGGCACTGACACGATCCCCGTCTCCAACGTGACGTGGACTGCGACCGGTCAGCTGAACGCCGGCACCCTCAGCACGACAGACGTAACGGTGGGGTCCTGGACGAATTCGGGTCAACGCAGCGGCACGATGACGTTCAGCCTCGCCAACAGTTGGAGCTACGCAACCGGCAACTACTCGACGACGGTCACCTTCACGCTGTGGGCGCCGTAAAACGGGTCACCAGAGAACGGGAGGCGTCGTGCGGGCCCAGCCCTGGCTGGGCCGCCCTCTCGCGCCCGGCGGCCGGCAACCGGCCTCGCCGCCGCCGACAAGTTCGGGCCCCGAGCCGCCGATAATACCGACGCCGGCTCCGGCGCGGGCCACGCAGCCTAAGCCGCCGGGGGCCTCAACCGCATGGACGCAAGGGTCGTGCGCGGAGGGGTCGTCCTCATCACGCTGGTCGTGATCCTCTCGCTCGCCGCCCGCCCCGAGGGGCAGGCGGCGAGCGACACGTTCACCGTCGCCGCCACGGCCAGCGTCGGCGGCCTCACGAAGCTCACGCTCTCGACGGCTGCCATCAGCTTTCCTGACGCCGACCCGGACTCGGTGCCGCTCATCCCGGCAAGCGGCGGCCCGATCACGATCACCGCCAAGGCCCGCGCCACGCCCGGCGCCCCGATCACCCTCACGGTCGAGGCCCAGGACGACCTCCGTTCGGGAACCGACGTCATCCCCGTATCGGCCCTCACGTGGACGGCGAGCGGGCCGGGCTTCGTCGACGGCACGGTCGTGCGCGGCAGCGCCCAGACGCTGGCCGCCTGGACGACTTCAGGCGTGCACACGGGCACGCAGCTCTACACGCTGCGAAACCTCTGGACCTACGCGACGGGCACGTATACGCTGACCCTCGTTTACACCCTGATGGCGCCTTGAGCCATGCGGACGCGAACCCGAAGGACAGCATGGCGCTGGCTCGCGCGATTCCCACTCGCGGCCGCGCTGTGGGGGCTCGCGGCGGATCCCGCCGCCGCGCAGCGCGTCGACCTCCGCATCCAGCCGAACAGCATCACCTTTGCGAGTGCGGACCCGGACACGACCCCCGTCATCGACGCGCAGCCGCTCGTCGTCCGCTATCGCATCCGGAACAATGCAGGCCAGCCGTGGCGCCTCACGGTCCTGGCGGCGGGCGACCTCATCGCGGGGCCGGCATCCATCGATATAAGTAACGTCACGTGGACGGCAACACCGACTCCGCCGTTTCAGGCGGGAACGCTCAGCAAGACGGTCGAGCAGACGGTGGCCACGGGCTTCGGCAACGTCAACCCGCAGCGGACCGGCACGGTGCTCTTTCGCCTGGTGAATTCATGGACCTACAGCGTCGGCGTCTATTCCCAAACCCTGGTGTTCACCCTGAGCGCGCCATGAGACGTTCCCTGACGGCGGCCGCGGCGGCCGCGGCGTGCTTCGCGGCACCGGCCGCCGGCCAGATCTCGGTCGAGGTCTCCCCGCTCCGCGTCGAGCTGGCTGCGTCGCCGGGCGGCACGCACACCCAGGCCGTCGCGCTCACGAACCAGAGCGACAAACCCGTCCGCATCCGCGCCCGCGTGGAGGACTGGTACCTCGCGAAGGACGGCACGCCGCAGTTCAAGGCGGCCGCGCCGGATGCCTGGACGTCCGCCGCCCGGTGGGTGAGACTCGCCCCGCCGGAGCAGGTGGTCGACCCGGGCAAGGAGGGCGTTGTGCGCTTCACGACGACGGTGCCGGCCGCCACCGCCGAGGGAGGCTACCGTGCCGCCATCCTGTTCGAGTTCAGCCCGCCGGGCGCGGATCCGGTGGCGCGGGGCCGTGACGTCCTCTTTCAGACCCGCGTCGCAACGATCGTCTACATCAACGTCGGGCAGCCGGCGATTCAGGTCGACCTGACGAATCTGGTCGTCCGCACGCCGGCGGGGCGCCCGGCCGAGGTCGTCGCCACGCTCAAGAACGGCAGCCGGGCCAACCTGCGCACCAAGGGCACCCTCACCCTCTACGACCGCGCCGGTACCGTCGTCCGCCAGATCGACGTTCCGAACGTACCCGTGCTGCCCGAGAGCGAACGCGACGTCGCGATTCCGACGGCCGGAGAGCGCGACCCGCCGCTCGTGCCCGGCGACTACCGCGTCGAGCTCAAGCTCGACGTGGGCATGCGCGAGCTGCTGGTCGGCGAGACGGTCCTGACGGTCGCCCGCTAGGACCATGCGGCCGCTCGGCGCGGGCGCCGCCGTGCTCGTCGTCTTCTGGACGACAGGTGCGTTGGCGCAGCCGGGCTCTTTGCAGGTCTCGACCGCGAGTCAGTTCCTCACCGGCGACGCCTTGCGGCTCGGCGGGCAAACTCGCGTGGAGCCGGACCTGGGCATCGTCTGGATCCAGCCTGGCTTCCGCCTGGGCACGCTCGAGCTGAACGCGCACCTCGTCCAGCGGAGGCGCTGGCCCTGGCTCGGCGTGGCCTTCGGCGCGCTGCGCGACGTCAAGCTCGGCGGCCTCACCTGGACGTTCCAGGGCGGCGACAGCGCCGTCATGCCGTCGATCTCCGACTACGGCTTCAAGAATCTCTTCGCGCCCCGGCTGAACTTCGCGGGCCTGTTCGCAGAGGGCACCAGCCGCGCGACGACGGTCACGGTGGCGGCGGGCCGCGTGACGGCGCTGCGCAACATCTTCGGGACCGACACCGAGGCGCTCGACCAGCGGGTAGCCTTCGCCAGGGTGCGGCACCGCACGTCCACGGCGTTCGAGTGGTCCGCGCGCGCCTCGGCGGTGCGCACGCGGCGGCTCGGCGAGTTCTCGTTCTTCATCGACGAGAGCCGCCAGGCCGGCGGCGGGGTGCGCTACCGACCGCTCGGCCTCGTCGAGCTCGTGGCCGACGGGGCCCTGACGTCCTTCCGCCGCCGCGGCGCCGCGAGGTTCGAGCAGGACACCTCGGCGCTCGCCGGCACGCTCTGGGCGCTCCCGCGCGGCTGGGTCCAGCTCGACGCCCAGCGGCTCTCGCCAGGCGAGTTCCCGGTCCTGCACAACACCCTGACCGATCGGCAAGGCGTCTTCGTTGCCGGCGAGTACGACGTCACGGAGCGCCTGCGCATCTTCGGCGGCGCCGAGGGGTTCGAGACCAACCGCGACCCGCAAGCCTGGACCGAGGCGCGTCAGGCGCCGCCGCGGACGATGATGCGCCGCGGGTTCGGCGGCGTCCGGACGCGCCTGACGAGTCGATCCTTCCTCACGCTGCGGGCCGAGGAGGGACGCCGCACGTCGCAGCCCGTCCTGTCGGAACGGACGAGCGACGCCGAGACACGCCTTCTGGGCGCCGAGTGGCAGGGCACCTTCGGTCGCTGGACCACCTACGGGCGGTACCACCGGCGCGAGAGCGCCGACCGCGTGCTCGAGTCGGCGAGCTTCGTCCAGCACGACGCCTTCGCGCAGGTGCACGTGAACCTCTCGCGCGGCGCCCAGATCTTCGGCTCGGGGCAGTACACGCGCCAGACAGCCGCGGCCGGCGGCGAGAATCTGTGGCAGGCCACCGCCGGCGGTCAGGTGCAGATGCCGCAGCGCCAGCTCTGGCTCCGGGCGGAAGGCACGCTGACCGAGAGACTCGACACCGACACGGGGCACGCGGCCGAGCGCCAGGCGCTCACCGTCGGCCTCTTCGGCCAGCTCACCCGTCGCACGTCAATCAGCGTCGATCTGCTGGTCGATCGCTCGCCGTCGGCCGTTCTGGGCGGTAGTCCGTGGACCACGCGGTCGACCCTGCGCCTGGTGCACACCATCCCGACCGGGTCGGCGCGGGTCGGTCCGACCGAGCCGCGCCTTACCGTGGGCCGACCGCCGGGCCGCGGCACCGGCACGATCGCCGGGGAAGTCTTCGCCGACTGGAACGCCAACGGCGTTCGGGATCCGGGCGAGGACCCGCTCGCCGGCATCGCCGTCGCCCTCGGCGCCGTCGGTCGCGCGAGCTCCGGTCCCGACGGCCAGTTCCGCTTCGCGCAGGTCCCGGCCGGGCCCGCTCGGGTCGGGCCCGACGTGACCGCTCTGCCCGTCGACTACGACCTGCCCCAACCGGCGCAGGTGGACGTTGAGGTGGCGCGCGACCGCGTCTCGCGCGTCTCGTTCGGGCTCGTCCCGCTCGGAACCGTGCACGGCGGAGTGTACCGCGACGCCAACGGCAACGGTCGCGCGGACGACCAGGACGAACCCATCGACGGGGCGGTCGTGATCCTGGACGCGGGCGTCCGGTCCGAACTGGCGCGCGGGGGCGCGTTTCGCTTCGACGCCGTGCGGAGTGGCCCGCACCGCGTGCGGCTCCTCGCGGACTCGTTGCCCGCCGGGGCGGACATTCAAGGCGCAGCCGAAGTCGCCGTCGAGGTGACGCGCGACCGCCTCGACCCCCAGGTCACCTTCCTCGTCCGGCTCGAGCCGCGGCCCGAGGTGCGCCGCGTGTTTCCGCCGGCCGGCGTGCCGGCGCCCGCACCGGCTCCGGTCGCTCCGCCGGTCGGCCCGGCGCGCCCCACACCGGCGGCTTCGGGCACCCCGACGACGGCTCCGCCGCCGACGAGTCCGCCCCCGGCACGGTCGGATCTGACGGTGCTGCAGATAGCGGCCGTGGGACGTTTCGACCGCGCGCAGTCGCTCGTCGACGACCTTCGTGCGCGCGGCTTCGACGCCTACATCGTCCCGCCCGCGCCGGGCGGGCCCGATGCCTTCTACCGCGTTCGCGTCGGCACGTTCGCCACCCGCCGCACCGCGGAGGTGGCGCGCGGCGCACTGCGGGACGCGCTGAAGCTCTCGGCCAGCGCGCGTCCGGCTGACCCGGCCAGGCCCGGGCCGTTTCGCATCCAGGTCGCGGCGCTCGCGAGCCTCGAGCGCGCCCGCCGCTTGCTCGACCGCCTGGCGGCACTCCACTACCCAGGCTACCTCCTCGCGCCCGGCCCGGCGAGCGCCGACGGCCTCTATCGCGTGCGCGTCGGGCCGTACGGCGCCCGCGACGAAGCGGAACGCGCGGCGCAGGCAATCGGAGAGGCGCTCGGGACCGTCGTTTGGATCACCGAGGAGAACCCGCCGACCGCCGCGCCAGGCGCCAGGCGACGGCCGGCGCCAGCTCCGGCCGACCCGACTTCCACCGCGGGACCGCCACGGCCGCGGTCGTTCGTCGTCCAGGTCGCGGCGCTCGGCGAGCGAGCTCGCAGCGACGCGCTCGCCGATCGCCTTCGACGTCTGGGCTACGTGCCCCGCGTGGTCGAGCCTGTGCCGGGTGCGCCCGATCGACTCTTTCGCGTGGTGGTCGGTCCCTTCGGCAGCGCCGACGAGGCACGGAAAGTCGCGACCGCGATCGAAGGTGCGCTCGGCCTTCGCGTCTGGGTTCGGCCGGGAAGCTAGTCAGGGCGAGGTGAGGAGGAACTGCACGGGGAGGAGGTACGTCCCCTCCACGCTGGCGCGCAAGGTGAACAGCAGCCGGCCGGTGCGGCGGCCGCTGCCCGTCCACCGGCCCGCGACGACCGACGCGGCCGGCACGAGCTCACCGCCGAGCGTGCCCGGCTCGTCGCCGCTGAAGGTGATCGACGCGTCGACATCCGCCGCGCCCCCCGGCCCCTCGATCCAGCGCTCGGGCTGGATCGCGAGGACGACCTCGCCGTCGCTCCGAGTCCGCGCGGCCGCGATGAACTCGACGGCGGCAACGGCCGGCGCGCCGGTCTCGAGCACGTCGAACCGCAAGACCTGGGACGACACCCGGAGCGACGTGCGCGCGTGCACCTGCGCCGTCACGGTCAGGCTGGCCGTCTGGTCCGCCGCCGCGCGAGCTGGAGGGCCGGCCATCACCGACGCCGCGACCACCAGAACGCATAGCGGGCGAGGAACCAACGGGCACCCCATCGAGCCGCGCTCATGGTAGGGCGTTGCGAAACCGCGACCAATACCAGGAGCGACACCGCACGAATGGCATCGATGCGACTCGCTGGTCGACGAGCGCCATCGAGGCCGCCGGCGGCGCGCCACTTTGGACGGGCTCACCCGTCCGGCGCGGGCGCGCGGACGTGCTAGAATGGCCGTGCGCGGGCGGAGGCGGCCCGGTCACGGGCCGTGCCCGCACGCCCCGGCCAGCACGCGTCCGGATGATTCAGCTCGACAGCCTCACCAAGGCCTTCGGCGAGCGCGTCCTGCTCGAGCGCGCGACGTGGCACGTCACCAGTCGCGAGCGGGTCGGTCTGTGCGGGCCCAACGGCGCGGGCAAGACCACGCTGCTCCGGATGCTCGCCGGCCTCGAGGAGTCGGACGAAGGTCGCATCATCCGGCCCGGCGGCCTCGAGGTCGGCTATCTTCCCCAGGACGGACTCACGCACGCGGGGCGCAGTCTGTTCGACGAAGCGGCGACGGCGTTTCGACCGCTGCTCGACCTGAAGGCCGAGCTCGAGGCACTCGAGGCGCGTCTGGCGGACGGCGGGGCGGGCCCTGGAGCGCACGACCGCCTGCTCGATCGGTACAGCGAGCGACAGGAAGAGTTCAGCCGTCGCGGCGGCTACTCGATCGAGTTGAAGGTGGCGACGGTGCTCCGCGGACTGGGCTTCTCGGCGGCGGACTTCGACCGTCCGACGGAGAGTTTCTCGGGCGGCTGGCAGATGCGCATCGCGCTGGCGAAGCTGCTCCTGAGCAGCCCCGGCCTGCTGCTGCTCGACGAGCCCACAAACCACCTCGATCTGGACGCGCGCAACTGGCTGGAGGGCTTCCTCGCCGACTATCCGGGCACGGTGGTCCTGGTCTCGCACGACCGGTACTTCCTCGACGCCGTCGTGACGCGCATCACCGAGATTGGCTTGAGGACGCTCGTGGATTATCCGGGCAGCTACAGCGCGTACGTGCGCGCGCGAGACGCGCGCCTCGAGCGCCTGCGGGAGGCCAAGCGGCGGCAGGACGAAGAGATCGCGCGGATGCGACAGTTCATCGACCGGTTTCGCTACCAGGCGAGGAAAGCCTCGCAGGTGCAGAGCCGCGTCAAGCTGCTCGAGAAGATCGTCCCCATCGAGGTCCCGCCCGAGCGCAAGCGCCTGCGCTTCTCGTTCCCGGCGTGCGCGCGCTCGGGACGCCTCGTGCTCGAGCTGCGGCACGCCCGGAAGGCGTACGGCGACCTCGTCGTGTTTCGGGACGCGAGCCTCCACATCGAGCGCGGCGACCGCGTGGCGATCGTAGGGCCGAACGGCGCCGGCAAGTCGACGCTCATGCGCCTGCTCGCCGGCGCCGAGGCTCCCGACGCCGGCGAGCGCCGCGAAGGACACCAGGTGGTCCTGCAGTACTTCGCGCAGGACGAGGCGGCGCGCCTCGACCCGATGCTGACGGTCTACGAGACGCTCGCCGCCGGCTCGCCAGACCACATGGTGCCGCAGATTCGCACGATCCTCGGAGGCTTCCTCTTCTCGGGCGACGATGTGTACAAGCGCGTCGGCGTCCTCTCGGGAGGCGAGCGCACGCGCCTGGCGGTGGCCCGCATGCTCTTGCGTCCGGCCAACACGCTGTTGTTCGACGAGCCGACCAATCACCTCGACCTGGACTCGAAGGACGTCCTGCTCGAGGCGCTCGAGGACTTCGGCGGCACGCTCGTCTTCGTGTCGCACGACCGGTATTTCGTCGAGCGCCTCGCCACCAGGATCGTCGAGGTCGGCGGCGGTGACGCCGTGCTCTACCCGGGCACCTACGAGGAGTTCCTCTGGCGCAAGAGCCGCGCGGACGAACACGCGCCCGCGCCGGAAACCGGCGGGGCCCGACGTCTGGCGGCCGCGGCACGCGCGAAGCGCCAGCCGACCGCACACGCAGGCCCGGTGGGCGGGGGCAGCAGGAGACAACGCGCCGCGCGCGCCGCCGACCGGGAGCTCGGCCGGCGCCGCCGTGCGGCCGAGCAGCGTCAGCGCCGCCTCGCAGAGCTCGAGGCGCGCATCGCCGAGCGCGAGCGAGCCATCAAGGAACTCGAAGCGTCCATGGCCGCGCCGGACTTTTTCGCGGATCACACGGCGGCACGCCCCATCCTCGACCGCCATCAGGCGCTCATGTGGGAGGTCGGCGACCTCATGAACCAGTGGGAGGCGCTGCAGGCGCTCGACCTCGAATCGGGCTCGTCGGACGGGTCGTGACCCGAGGGCGCCGTTTCGCCGGGCTCCGTTCCTGGGTTACAGTCTTGTAATCACGTGGCGTCTCCTGGGTCCACGGGCTCGCCGGAGTGGCCTGCTTGCTGAGGATTTCCCGGGGCCCGCTGCGGGCACACCCTTTGCGCGTCGCGGTGCGGCGGTACGGGGATGGTGTGCGACGCCCAGGGGGACCGGGAAGCTCTCGCGCGAGTGAAGCCACTGTGCCTCCCGGACGAAAGAGACGAAAACGAGGACGGAGACATGGCCACGGGTAAGCGCCGGCCGCCGACGGGGGGACGGCCGCGTCTTGGCCGCGCGCGGGTGGGTGTCTCGGCTCGGGTGGGGTCTCTCGCGCGCGCTACCCCTTCCGACCGGTTTTTCCGAGACGTCGTGGCCAGCATGCGCAACGGCGTCGTGGCCATCACGCGCGACGGCCGGATCGCTTTCATGAACGACGTCGCGTGCCGGACGCTCGGCTGCCGGCCGCCGCGCGCGGACCTGGGCCGCCCGTTTTTCGAGGTGCTGCGCGACTCGCCGGACGTGGTGCGCCTGCTCGCGGGCGCCTTCGATCTCACTACGCTCCCGAATCGGGCGGAGCTCCGGCTCAAGCGGTCGGGCAAGGTCATCGGCTACACGCTCTCGCACGTCCGGGACCACCGCGGTCGGGTGACGGGCGCGGCGCTGTTCTTCAAGGACCTCACGCGCGTCGAGCAGCTCGAGGAGCGCGAGCGCCTGCGCGATCGGCTCGCGGCGCTCGGGGAGATGGCCGCCGCCATCGCTCACGAGGTGAAGAATCCGCTCGCCGGCATCGAGGTCATGGCCGGCCTGCTCAAGCGGCAGGTGCCCGACTCGGCCGACGCGCAGGGCATCCTGAATGACATCATCAAGGAAGCCAAGATGGCGAACGCGATCGTCCTCGAGGTGCTCGAGTTCGTCCGGCCCATCCGGTTGCAGGTCGAGCGCGTCGTGCTGGGCGAGCTTCTGCAGAGCGCGATCGCGATGGCCGAGACGAAGGCGCCGCGCGGCGACGTGGACGTCTCGTGCGACGCGCCGGCCGATCTGCCCCTGCTGCGCGCCGACCCCTACCAGCTCAGGCAGCTCTTCACGAACCTGATCACCAACGCCTTCGAGGCGCTGGGCGGCCGCGGGCGGGTGGCGATCACGGCCGCGCTCGTGCAGCCCGACGACGAGGGCCCGCCGGTCGACGGGCACGGCGCCGGCCCGACCGTCCGCGTCGAGGTCGCGGACAACGGCCCCGGGGTCCCGCCGGAGCTCATCGACAAGATCTTCAATCCGTTCTTCACGACCAAGCCGCAGGGCTCCGGGCTGGGTCTCGCCATTGTCCGCAAGATCGTCGACGCGCACGACGGGCGGATCGACGTCGAGAGCGACGCGACGAGCGGAACCCGGTTCCGCATCACGCTGCCGGTCGACACCGGCGCCCACCTATTCGGCTCGTGAGGATCGGGAAAGGTGAACGCTGATGGGACGCATTCTGGTCGCCGACGATCACGATTCGCTGCGCCGGGGGCTCGTGCGGGCCCTCAAGGAAGCGGGGCACGAGGTGGAGGAGGCGCCGAACGGGACGGCGGCGCTCGAGAAGCTCCACGAAGGGCCGTTCGACGTGGTCCTGACCGACCTGAAGATGGGCGGCGGCGACGGGCTGGACGTCCTGCGCACGGCCAAGACGCTCAACCCGTCGACCGAGGTCATCCTCATGACGGCGTTCGGCTCGATCAACACCGCCGTCGAGGCGATGAAGCACGGGGCGTTCGACTACGTGCAGAAGCCGTTCGAGATCGAGGAGATGGAGGTCAAGATCGAGAAGGCGATCGAGCACCGCCGTCTCCGGCACGAGATCGACTACCTGCGGCATACCCAGCAGGACATCTACGACTTCGAACGCATCGTCGGCGCGAGCGGGGCGCTCCAGCAGGTGTTAACCATCGTCCGCAAGGTGGCGAAGAGCAACTCGACCGTGCTGATTCGCGGGGAGACCGGGACAGGGAAGGAGCTCATCGCCGGCGCCATCCACCACAACTCGCTCCGGTCGTCGCGCAACTTCGTCAAGGTGAACTGCGCCGCGCTCCAGGAGAACCTGCTCGAGTCGGAGCTGTTCGGCCACGAGAAGGGCGCCTTCACCGGCGCCGACAAGCAGCGCATCGGGCGGTTCGAGCAGGCCGACGGCGGGACGCTCTTCCTCGACGAGATCGGCGACATGAGCGCGAACACGCAGGCCAAGATCCTGCGCGTGCTCCAGGAGCACGAGTTCGAGCGCCTCGGCGGCACGCGCACGCTGCGCGTCGACGTCCGGGTCATCGCGGCCACCAACCGCAACCTGCCGGCCATGGTGGCGGCGGGCCAGTTCCGCGAGGACCTCTTCTACCGGCTCAACGTCGTGACGATCGACATGCCGCCGCTGCGCGAGCGCAAGGAGGACATCCCCGCGCTGGCGACCTTCTTCATCCGCCGCTTCGCCGGCGAGCTGAAGAAAAGGCTCGACGGCCTCGACCCCGACGCGCAGAAGCTCCTGATGCGCTACAACTGGCCCGGCAACATCCGCGAGCTCGAGAACGCCATCGAGCGCGCCGTGCTGCTGACCGAGGGGCCGCGCATCACCGTCACCGACCTCCGTTTGGGCGAGCTTTCCACGACGCCCGCCACCGAGGCGAACCCCGTTGTCCGCATCCCGCCCACGGGCATCCCGCTCGAAGAGATCGAGCGGCAGGCCCTCATCGAAGCGCTGAAAATGTCGAACTGGGTCCAGAAAGACGCCGCCGAGCTCCTCTCGATCAGCCCGCGCGTAATGAACTACAAGATCAAGACGCTCGGCATCCAGTACCCGCGCGCGCGCCGCCAGGTCCCGGTCGAAGCCGCCCCGTGACCGGGGCCCGAGCCTCGTGCTGCCGCCCGGGCGCCCTCGCACGGGCGTCGGCGCGCCGACGACCCAGGCGGACGACGACAGGTTGGCGTCCGCTTCCCGCCGGCTCATAATAGCGGAGCCCGGCGTCAGCGCGCCCAGGGGGCGCCGGTCGACCCGGGCCCGCACGGGAGACCCGCCATGAGGATTCGACAGGTTCGACCGACCGATCCGCTACGGCTCCTCGTCCGCTGCCTCGCCCTCTCGCTGGTCCTTCTCGCCGCCGCGCGCGTCGCCAGCGCACAGGAGGCGTACCCCGGCGAGCACTGGGATCGCATGGCATCGCCCGAGGCGGCCGGCTGGTCCAGCGAGCAGCTCAAGGCTGCCCGCGAGTACTCGGCGACGATCAAGACGGCGGCGGTCATGATCGTCGTGAGGGGGCGCGTGCTCGACGAGTGGGGCGAGACCGCGACGAAGTACAACATCCACTCGATCCGCAAGAGCCTGCTGAGCGCGCTGTACGGCATCCACGTCGCCGACGGCCGAATCGACCTCTCGAAGACCTTGGGCGAGCTGGGAATCGACGACAACGAGCCCTCGCTGACCGACACCGAGAAGCAGGCGACGCTTCGCGACGTGCTCAAGGCGCGCTCGGGCGTCTACCATCCCGCCCTGTACGAGACGGCCGGCATGAAGGCGGCCCGGCCGAAGCGCTGGAGCCACCTCCCCGGCACGTTCTGGTATTACAACAACTGGGACTTCAACGTCGCCGGCACCATCTTCGAACGCGCCGTCAAGAACAGCATCTTCCGCGAGTTCAAGGAGCGCATCGCCGACCCCATCGGCATGGAAGACTACCGCGTGGACGACGGGCACTACGTCACCGGCCCCGACTCTGTCTATCCGGCGTACCCCTTCCGCCTGACCGCCCGCGACATGGCCCGCTTCGGCCTCCTCTTCCTGCGCGGCGGCCGCTGGGGATGGCGCCAGATCGTGCCGGCCGAGTGGGTGAAGGAGAGCACAACCTCCTACTCGGACGCCGCTGAATCGGGGGGCTACGGCTACATGTGGTGGGTCGCAGCCAACGGCAAGCACCTGCCCGGCGTGTCGATCCCCGACGGCAGCTACTCGGCGCGCGGCGCCGGCGGCCACTACATTCTCGTGATTCCGGCGTATGACGTCGTCATCGTGCACCGCGTGAACACGGACATCCAGGGCAACTCGGTCAGCGGGCAGGAATTCGGACGCCTCGTCAAACTGATCCTGGACGCGAGGCCGGCGCCGTAGTCCCGTCCGGGAGGTTCGGCCGCGCGGGAAGCGTGCGGAAGTACCGCACCAGGAGGACGCCATCGAGCGCGACCACCAGGACGAAGACGAGGTAGGCGTGGGGGCTGCGGACGAGCCCGAGGGTGCTCAGGACCTTCGACAGCCCGAACCCCACGACCCACGCGTCGAAGCTCATGCAGACGCGACGAAAGGTCTCCGGCGGCACGCGCCGGACAAGCGCCGTCCCGAGCGGGACGCCAACGATCACTGCGGGCACGAAGCGCGTCATGAGGCCCGCACTCCGCCGGGTGAACAGGCCCGCGAGACCGTAAGCGGTCACCGTCACGGCCGCCTCGGTCAGCCTGATCAGCCCGAGCGCCGCACGGAACTCGGCGACCGCGAACCCCTGATTGGTTAGGAGCAAGGCGAGCGGGGGTCCCGAAATCGTCGTGACCGCGTACAGGACGCCAACGGCCAGCCCGAAGGCCCCCCCCACGGCGCGCTCGGCGCGGAACGGCCGCCGACGGCCGGCCGCTTGCAGCACCACGAGCGGCAGCAGGACGGCGTAGGTGGCGAGCTTGACCCAGTCGGGGTCGAGCCGCGCGAGCAGGAGTGTCCCGATCGCGATCCCGGGGACGAGGCCTGCCAGTAGGGGAGCCGCGCGGCGCCAGACGCGCGGGAGCGCCGCGCGGTTGACCCAGAGCACGTAGGCATTGAGGACGACCTCGATGGGTACGAGCGCCGGGTTGAGCTCCCGGTTCGTCAGGAAGAGCAGCGCCACCGGGACGGTCAGGGAGGAAAACCCGTACCCGAGCGCCCCGTTGACGGCCGCCGCGAGCAGGGCAACGCTGCCGAGCGCGATCGCCTCGAGCGACATGGTCGGGCCTCACGCCCGCGGGCGCGTCGCGGCGGCCGCGCCCGGTGGTCTCATCGCCGCGCCTGAGCGGCGTCGGTCGCCGTCGCCAGCACGACCTTCCCGACCCCGTTCTCGAACGCGATCGTCGTACCGAAGGGCTTGGACCGTGCGATCAGGTCGTCGACGATCTTCTTCGCCAGCTCCGGCGGCGCGAGCATCGGGCGCCCGCGCTCGGCGGGCGGTTGGCCGAAGCCGAGCGTGATCGGGTACAGGTCGAGCGCCACGAGCCGCTCGCCCTCGAACTGCGGCATGGCCACCACGGCCTCCCAGATTTCCCGGTCCGCCGGGAAGCCGCTCCGGTCGTTGTTGTAGCGGCGGGCGTTGAAGTCGGCCACCTGCGCCTCCGGTCCGAGGTTGTACGGCTCGTAGTTCTCGCTCGGCAGCCGCAGGAGCGTCTCGTTCTGGAAGATGAAGTCGCCCAGGCTGTAGAGAATCGGCTTGCCCTTGTAGATCTCGATGCCGCGCAGCACGTGCGGGCCGTGGCCCACCACGACGTCGGCGCCGGCGTCGACGGCCGCGCGAGCGAACGTCACGAGGAAGTCCGCGGGCGCCGCGCGGTTGCCCGGCTTCCCCTCGTGACCGTGGAACGTGACGATCACGTAGTGCGCCAGCCGACTCGCGCTCGAGACCACCGCACAGATCTCGTCGACGTCCTCCTGGCGCGGCTCGGTTCTCGCCGTGGGTTGGTCCCCCACGACGAAGCGGTTGCGGAGGAACGTGAGGCTGTCGCCCGACTCCGGCACCCGCTGGCCCATCTCGCGCAAAAGCGCGCGCAGGCCCTCCAGCCGCTCGCGCGTCACGACGTAGGTCGTCGTGAACCGCAGCGGGCTGAGGCCGGGCCGGCCGCGCACCGCGCCCCGCGGGCGCCCCGCCCGCGAGTGATCCGGAAACGTCGACGCCACCGAGACCAGCGCGACGCGCGCCTTCGCGGTCTCGAGGAACTTCGCCTCGCGCGCCTCGGCCAGATTCTCGCCAACGCCGGCGTGCACGAGCCCCGCCTCGGCCACGTACTTCGTCGTCAATCGCATGCCCTCGGTCCCGTAGTCGCCCGTGTGGTTGTTGGCGCGCGAGACCAGGTCGAACCCGGCCCACACGAGCTCCTTCACGAGCGCCGGCTCCGCCCGCATGTAGGTGCCGCCGCTCTCGTTCATCGGATACGGCTCGTAGTCGTGGAACAGCATCTCGAGATTCGTGAACGCCACATCGGCGCTGCGGATGAGCTCGATGAGCTTGAGAAACGCCGGCTCCTGGTACACCGACAGCCGCCGCGTGATGATCGAGTCACCCGTGAGGGCCATCGTGAAGCGGGGCGGCGCCGGCTCACCCGGTCGGGCAGCCACCCGTCCAGGTTGCTGCGCTCGGCCGACCGCCACGACGCCGGCCAGGGCGAACACGACGAGGACAAAGCGCGTGGGCCTCCGCAACATGGTTCTCTCCTCCCTCCAGTCGAACTCGCGCCCGCGCTGGAGACCGGCGCAGGCGTCGTCCGCAACACCTTACCTCGCCCATCCCCAGCGCGCAATGACGGCCGATGGTGTGTCGTCGCGCCACGCCTTCCCGAGTGCCACGCGCAGTTCAGGAACACACTGCCGAAAAACACGAGCGCCGCCGGGCCTGGAGGACCCGGCGGCGCTTTCCCTCCCTGGTCAAGTCCGGCTGCCGCTCGCCCCGAAGGGCAGGGGGCAGCCGGAGTCAGGCGGCTCCCGCTAGAAGCGGAACACCGTGGTCACCTGGAACGCGCGGGCCGGCTGGCGGTTGCGCATCTGCAGGAAGTTCGGGC